>Ga0116186_1000233_pt1 | contig 69458 bp, 55 predicted proteins | sample AD_JPNNA4_MetaG_FD_89806 | JGI IMG/M metagenome (GOLD analysis project Ga0116186, IMG submission 89806) | Active sludge microbial communities of municipal wastewater-treating anaerobic digesters from Japan - AD_JPNNA4_MetaG | ecosystem: Engineered > Bioreactor > Anaerobic > Digestate | place...
GTAAAGAATACTCGTGGACATGGTTTCCTCCAGGTAGGGTTGAGTCGTGTCTCCCTACATTGGAGGTCCGTGTCCACTTTTTCAAGTTGTCGTGAAAAGTACGCAAGATTCGGATGAACCATATTTTTGAGGGAGCCCCCGGAGCGGAGCCGAGGGCGTAGCGGTGGGGGCGGCGGGCGGGACGCACCGGGGCCGACTTGTAGGGCCGGAAAACTACCCTATTGAGCCCTGCAGAATGAAAACCAACCATTCGCCCTGAGGTATCGAATGGCGAGCATTGGCAGCAATGGTCGATTGCGGGTTCGTACTTCGATACCTCCGCACGAACGAAGCCAACAGCTTGCCCTGGATCAAGCAGCGGGCTCATTTGCGGCGAGGCCCGGCGTTACAGGAACCCGTTCATCCGCCACCAGCGGATCGTCTTGCGAATGCCGCGGTCGAGCGGGGTGAAGGCGATGGGGCCGAGATCGTCGAGCAGGGTCTTCACGTCGTAGACGTTCGAAGCGTAGAACATCTCGACCCGCGCCCGGGTGAACAGCGGCGGGGTGCGGATCCCCAGCAGCGTCCAGAGGGCTTCCAGCGCCAGTCCGAGCGGCATGAGGAGCCGTTTCGGCAGCAGGCGCGGCGCGGGCATTCCGAGATGCCGGCACCAGCGTTCCCAGTAGTCGCGCATGGTCGGCACCTCGGGGTTGCCGGCGTTGTAAACGGCCACCCCGGACGCCTGGTTTTCGGCGATCCGCAGGATGATCCGGGCGAGGTCCTCGACGAAGATGGTCTGGAAGAGGTTGCCGTCCCGCCCGGGCATCGCGGGGGTTCCGGCGAGCACGGTCTTGCAGTATTCCCAGGGGCCGGCGTGGAACTCGCGCGGGCCGTAGACCCAGACCGGGCGCACGACGGTCAGCCCGACCCGCCGGTTCTCGGCCCTCCGGATCAGCAGCTGCTCGGCGATGCATTTCGAGACGCGGTACGAGTTCATCGCCGAGGGGAACACCGTTTCCAGCGGGTACATCAGCCGGGGGCGCCGGGGCGCATCGACGGGCTTTGGGCGATCGCAATCCTCTTCGCCGAGGACGGCGTTGGTGCTGAGATGGATCATGCGGGCCCCGGGCGGCAGGGCTTCCAATACCGCGAGGCTCCCCTCGACATTGGCGCGGTGGAACTCGCGATACTCGCCCCAATCGGCCGCCAGCGCCGCGGCATGGACGACCAGGTCCTGGCCGGTGAGCGCGGCCGCGAGCGCCTCGCCGTCCGACAGTTCACCGCGAACGATGCGGGGGCCGTACCGGTCGATGAAGCGCGTGTTCGAGGTCGGCCGCAGGAAGGCGGTCACGCGATGGCGCTTCGAGAAGACCTTGACCAGATGGCTTCCGATGAACCCCGAGGCGCCGGTGATCAGGATGTTCATGAAAGGGCGTATTTCCGTTTCAGCGCGGCGAGAAGACCGAGCAGCCGGTCGAGGTCTTCCCTCGAGTGCTCCGACGAGACCGAAAGCCTGATCCGGGCGCGGCCGCGGGCGACGGCGGGGAAGGTCACGGGCGTGACGTAGACCCCCTGCTCGTGGAGTTCGCGGCAGATCGCCCGCAGAACATGCTCGTCGGAAATCAGGACCGGCACGATCGCGGTGGTCGAGCCGAGGGTGTCGAACCCGAGCGTTTTCAGCCCGGCGGAAAGATACTCGGTGTTCCGGCGCAGTTTCTCCCGGTGGTGCGATTCGGTCTCGAGAATATCGAAGACCGCGATCAGCCCCGCGACCGTCGGCGCGGGAATGCTGGTCGAGAAGATGTACGAGCGGGCGAAATGGCGGACATACTCGACGACCCGCGCCGAACCCGCGAGATAGCCGCCGATGCCGGCCGGCGCCTTGGACAGCGTGCCGATCGTCAGGTCGATCTGCCCGTCGAGGCCGTACATTTCGGCGGTTCCCCGGCCGTTGGGCCCGATGATCCCGAGCGCGTGGGCCTCGTCGATGAGGAGCCGGGCGCCGTATTTTCTGGCCAGGGCATGGAGCTCGGGCAGGGGGGCGATGTCGCCGTCCATGCTGAAGACGCCGTCGGTGACGATCAGCTTGCCCCTGAAATGCTTTCCGGCACGCTTGAGCAGGGACTCGAGATTCGCCAGGTCGTTGTGGAGGAAATACTTCAGGGTCCCGTCGCTCAGCTGCGCCCCGTCGACGAGCGAGGCATGGGCGTAGAGATCAGCCAGGATCACGTCGCGCGAGGTGACCAGGGCCTGGATGGTTCCGACGTTGGCCTGGTAGCCTGTCGGAAACACGCATGCCGCCTCGCATGTGTAAAACCGGGCGATCTTCTCTTCGAGCTCGAGATGAAGGTCGGTCGTGCCGCTCATCAGCGCGACCGATCCGGTCCCGTAGCCGTATTTTTCGGCGGCCGCGCGGGAGGCCTCGACGACTTTCGGGTGAGTCGAAAGTCCCAGGTAACTGTTGGAAGAAAAGAGCAGCATGTCTCGCGCCGCGCCGGTTTCGGGATCGAGCACGCGGGCGGTGCGTCCGGGCGGGCCGGCCAGGGCGCGGCGGTAGAAATACTGCCCGCCCTCGCGGATGGCCTGCAGTTGCGGGGCGAACCAGTCCGCCTTGGCGAACAGGTCGTCGCTTTCGGGCGGCGGTTCGAAGAGAGCTTCGGTCGTCTGGCTCATAGTATTTCTCACCCTTTAGAATTCAGATGGATACGAGGATCCGTGATCGGGATTTCAGGTTCGGCGGATGTTCGCCAGGAGCGTCCGGGCCTTTTCCGACAACGCCGCCCGGATCGCGCGGAACTCGACATTTCTCCAGAACATGTATGGGGTCGGCTTTTCCCCCGTTTCGACCATCACATCGATGTCGTATCGGCCGTCATCCAGGCGACGGGCCCGGACCAGGAGGCTGTCCCCCGCCCCGACATTCACAAAACGAGCGTACAAGCCGCATCCCCAGGGGACGATCGGTTCCGGCACGAGCGACATGGCATGCAGGGAGGCCGCCTGCAGTGCGAGATCGCCGGCGACGACCGCCCGCCGAGCCGTTGGGGAAAGCCGATCGGGAGCCGAAGGGACGGCTGCGAGCCCGGACAGGCGCACGAGCAGCGAGCCCGGCTCCGCCTTCCCGATCGTGAAATCGGCCTGGAAGGTCGGGCCGTGAAACAACAGGCCCGGGTAGAGGTCGGCACGGGGCAGCTTCAGGGAACCTTCCCCGAAGGCCGGGTTTCCGACATCCGCCCCAGGTTGGGAAATACCGGCGGACGGGCGGGCGGAGGGTTGAAGGAAACGGCCGCGAATGAACGCTGCCCCGACATCGTCGAGCAGTTCCACGATGCGAGCTCCCTCAGCCTCGCGCGAGCCGTCGACAGGACCCGAAACCGGCGCCGAATGCAGACGGGCGGTTTTCGGGCGATCCCGGCGCAGCATGAGCGGCTGTACGAGTTCGATTCGTTCGAGAGTCGCGAAATCCCCCGTTTCTTCAGCATCGAGCAGTTCCTCGACCAGGAGCGCGAAGGGAGCGAAGGGCGTGCCGTCGATCCGGTGGTCGGCGAGCAACGGCACGGCTTCGAGCGAAAACAGCCTGTCGGCCATGGGCCCTCTCAATCGGTGGGCAACGAGTCGAAGAAATCGGTCATCGCCTTGATCGAGGTGAAGGTCTTCAGCTTCGAATCGTCGATCATGAGATCGAGCCGATCCTCGAGCTGGTTCAGCATCTGGATCGCCTTCAGGCTGTCGAGACCGAGGGCGAAGAGGTTCTCCTCGTACTGGTGCGGCGCCACTTTGATCCTGGCCACGTCAAAGAGCGTTTCGGTGATCAGCGCGACCAGCTCCTCACGGGTGATGTCAGGCCGTTTCATCGGTTTCCTCCCTTTCGAACGATTCTCACTCTGTTCACTTCCCTGGCGACGATTTAAGGCGCCCTCCCGATCTCGGGCCGCTCGAAGACGACCGCCATGTGATTCCCGGCAAAGCCCGAATTGATGAAGAGGAAGCGGTTCATCCGCATGCCCGCGTAATCTGCCTTCCTGTAGTAGGCGTTGGCCTTCACCCGCTCGTCGCGCTCGAAGACGTTCCGCACCTCGGGAAGGTAGTGCGAATGCATGCAGCGCAGGCCGAGCACCCCCTCGCTGACCGCCTGGGTGCCGAAGGTCGTGCCGAGAAAACTCTTGAAGGCGAAGAGCGGGATGCGGTCGGCGGCGTCGCCGAAGACATCGCGGATCGCCTCGGTTTCGAAATGGTCGCAGTTCGGCGAGCCCGAGGCGGAACCGGCGATGAAATCGATCTCGCCGGGCTTCACCCCGGCGTCGGCAATGGCTTCCCTGATGGCGATGCGCAGGTCGTCGGGCGTCGGCTTGAGGAAGTCCGGCGAGCCGTTCGACATGCCGTATCCGCACATGCGGGCATACGATGGGCGGCCCGGCACCTCTTTTTCGAGGATGAAACAGGCGGCGGCCTCACCGACGACCATGCCGTCACGGGTCTTGCAGTAGGGCCGGCAGGCGGTGTTGGGCTCGTCGTTGCGGTGCGAGAGGACGCGAAGTTTGTTCCAGAGGTGGTAGGTTCCGGTTTCGAGGCAGACGTCGACGGCGCAGATGATGGCCCGGTCGACGACGCCGCGCTGGATGAGCGACTCCGCCTGAAGAACGGCGTTGAGACCGCTTGTGCACGAGGAACTGATGAGGAAGCACGGTCCCTTGGCGCCGAACAGGCTGGCCAGCCGTGACGGGATGTAACTGTTCATCCCGTGGATCAGCGAGGAGATCTTGTACTTCTCCTTCATGTAGTATTCCTTGACCAGCTCGGCGACGTACAGGAAATTCCCGAGGCTGCTGGCCACGATCACCGCGGTCCGCCACGGTTTCTCGCGGATCGCGTCGCGGATCCCGGCGTCGCGCAGGGCCTCGTCGACGACGTAGATCGCCGCTTTGACATAGTCCTGTTCGAGGTCTTCCTCGGACAGCAGAGGAACGATGTCAGGGGGCAGCCGGTCGGCCGGGATCGGTGAAATCAGGCCGGCAATGCAGGTTTTCACTTTCGGATGCAGGGGAAACCGGGTAATGCGCCGGATGCCGCTCTCGTGCGCCCGAAACTTCTCCTCGTTTTCGGCCGCCCCGATTCCCGCTGCGGAAACCAGGCCCAGGCCGGTGATCACGACTTTTTCCACGGATTGCCCTCTCTTTCCGGTCTCGAAATCACCCGTCTTCTCGATGGATTTTCAGGGCGATATCCGTTTCCAAATATACCAGCAATTTCTTCAAAGGATGGTGGTAGAATTATCCTCTCATGACAACGATCTTCGAGCCCTTCCGGTGCCGCCGCCTGCCCCTTCCCACCCGCATTCTCCGGGCGGCGACCTATGAAAACATGGCCGACCCGGCCGGGCGCGTCGGAGAACGCCACGCCGCGCTCTACGAGCGGCTGGCCCGGGGCGGGGCGGGAACCATCATCACCGGGTTCGCCTACGTCTCCCGGCAGGGACGCGCTCTCCAGCCGTTCCAGGCCGGCATCGCGGGCGAGGAGCATGTCGAGGCCTGGAAACCCGTCATCGAGCGGGTGAAACGGGCCGACCCCACCTGCCGGGTCGTCCTGCAGATCGCCCACACCGGCCGCCAGACCGGAAGCGCCGCGACGGGCCAGGCCGTCGTCGGGGCCGGGCCGGTGCGCTGCACCTATTTTCTGTCGCGGGTCCGCACGCTCACGACCGAGGAGACGGCCGCGCAGGCCCGGGTTTTCGGAGACGCCTGCGAGCGCGCCGCCCGCGCCGGGTTCGACGCCGTGCAGATCCATGCCGCCCACGGCTATCTCATTCACCAGTTTCTTTCGCCGTACACCAATCGTCGACGGGACCGGTACGGCGGCGACCGTTCGCTCTTCCTGAAGGAAGTCCTGTGCGAGGCCCGGTCGCGCACCGACATCCCGATCCTGCTCAAGATGAGCGGCGCCGAGGATCGTCCACGGGCCATCACTCCGGAGTTGACCGCCTCGTATATCCGTGAGATCGAGCCTCTCGGCATCGTCGATGCCATTGAGATCAGCTACGGAACCATGGAGATCGCCTTCAACATCATCCGCGGCGGGCATCCCCTCGAGCCCGTCCTGCGCTACAACAAGCTGTTCACCCGTTTCGGCGAAGTATTCTGCCGGATATTCAAACACCTCATTTTCCCCTGGTACAAACGCCGATTTTTGCCATACTCTCCGGTATACAACCTCGACAACGCGCTTGCCGTCAAGAAACTGGCCCAGTCGTCCATTCCCATTCTCGTGACCGGCGGGATCCGTACCGCCGTCCAGGTACGGGAGATCGTCGAAGAACGCGGTCTCGACGGCGTCACCCTCTGCCGACCGTTCATCCGCGAGCCGGAAATCGTCGCGAAGTTCCGCGCGGACCCGCAGGCCGTCTCGCTCTGCACCAACTGCAACCTCTGCACCGTTCATTGCGACAGCCCGTTTCCCCTGCGCTGTCATGCCGTGCCCGAACGCCGCGGATCGCCTGAAGGGCAGGCTACGTAACCGCTCATGAAGCTCGTCGAACGTCTGGCCGAGATTCTGCTCTGGCTTTCCGAGCGATGCTTCAAACCGCTGGCGGTGGTTTTCTGCCTGGTCTTCGCCTGGTACGGCCCGGCCCTGCTCCCCCTGCGCGTCAACAACACCCTCGCCACCCTGCTCGAAAAGGACACTCCCGAGGAGCGCACCGACCAGGCGATCAAGAAGACCTTCGGCGACCTCGACGAGATCATGATCCTGGCATACCACGACAGGGAGCTGTTCACGCCGGCGAATCTCCGCCTGATCGTCGAAACGACGGAGCGGATTTCCCGGGTGCCGGGCGTGCGGAACTGCTTCTCGCTCTCGAGCACCCCCTTCTTCCGCAACACCATGGAAAACGGCGAACTGGTTCTGCATTGCGCCCCCCTCGTCGAAAACGCGTCCTACACGGCAAGCGAATGCCAGCGGTTGAAGGCCGATGCCGTCAACAACCGGCTCTTCGTCAACAACATCATCTCCCCCGACGGCCGGACCGCCGCGTTCAACATCGTCTTCGAGCCCGATGTGGAGCCCTTCGCCAAGGAAAACATCGTCCGCGCGATCCGCTCGATCTACGAGGACATCGCCCGGGGGGCCACCGGGCGGTTCTATTTCACCGGCATGCACGTCTTCATGGAAACCACGGGGACGATCATGCAGATCGACATCACCGTGTTCGCCATCCTCTCGATGCTGTTCCTGTTCATCGCCCTGCTGGCCATCTTTCGCCGGCCCGCGATGGCCTTCGTCGGCATCGGTTCCGCGATCATCGCCAACGCGCTGCTGTTCCTGACCCTCCACTTCCTGGGCCGCACCCTGTCTATCGCCACGACCCCGGTCCCCGCGATCACCATGGGACTCGCGCTGGCCTATTCCCTGCATATTCTGGCGGCCAAGCACGAGGGCAACCTCGACCACCCCGACGAAACCAGGGAGATCTTCGTCGGATCGATCTTTTCGGCTCTCACCTCGATCATCGGGTTCGGCACTTCGTGTCTCAATGCCATTCCGACCCTGGTCGATTTCGGGATCTACGCCAGCATCGGCACCTTCTACGCATGGCTGACGGCTCTTTTCTTCACCTACCCCGTGATGCGCATGATTCGCCACCGTCCCCATCCCCGCTTCGCCCGCCGTTTCAAGTTCCTTCTCCGCCTGGCGACGGCGCGGTATCGCAGGGCGATCCTCGCGACCGCCGTCCTCTGCTTCTTCGCGGGATTCCTCATCCTGCGCATGGAAGTGCAGACCGACTATTATCAGTATTACCGCCAGTCCTCGCCGATGACCCGGGCGGTCGACTTCGTCAACCGCACCATCGGCGGGCAGTATCCGATCGTCGTCGAGCTGGACACCGGCGCGCCCGACGGGGTCTATCGCAAGGAAGTCCTGCAATGGCTCGAGGGGTTCAAGCGCCAGTGCGAAACCCTGACCGGGGTCAACAAGGTGATCACCTATCTCGATCTGCTCAACGAAGGGTACAAAGCCTACGTCGACGACCTGCCGGCCGGCTGGTACGACGATCCGGCCAAGGTTTCGCAGATCGCCATGATCGTGCAGGACGCCAACGTCGACCTCAACGGCTATTATCGCAGCGATAACGCCGACAAGACGCTGATCTTCGTCCGGACCAGCCACATCAACTCGGCCAATTTTCTCGCCATCGTGAACCGGATCAACGTCCTGGTGGCCGAGGCGCCCCTGCCCAATGCCAGGTTCAGGGTCGGCGGCACCTACCAGCGGTGCGTGAATTCCGCCAACAGCATGGCGCTTTCGCAGTTCCAGGGCACCTTCTGGGAAGTCCTGGTCCTCTTCACCATGGCCTTCTTCATCATCTGGTCGTTCCGGCTGACAGTGATCGCCTTTCTCGCCAACCTGCTGCCGATCTTCGCCGTCTACGGCATCCTGAGCAGCCTCGGCGAGACCCTGAACATGGGAACGACGACCATCGCCTCGATTTCGCTGAGCATCGGGCTGGACGACACGATCCACTTCGTCGTCCGCTACATGAGCGCCTACCAGAAGCTGCAGAACGTCTATCGCAGCACGCGCGAGGTCATCCGGTCCCTCGGCACCAAGATGATGCTGGCCTCGCTGATGATCAGCCTCGCGTTCTGCACCCTGGCCTTCAGCAACATCCTGCCGATCTTCCAGCTCGGCGTCTACACCGTGGTTTCCATGATTCTCTGCTTCCTGGCCAACATGTTCCTGGTTCCGGTCCTCATCACCATGAAAAAGAACCCGTCGTCGGCCGCCCCCACGGCGAACCGCTGACCCGCTCATTCCCGATCCCGCTTCGGAGGAGCCCGCATGCATCATCTCGACTCGATCGCCGAATTCGCCTTCATCAACCGGATGGCGCAGAACCTGACCCATCATCCCGACCAGGTCAACAAGCGCCACGAGGCCGACGCCGAGATCCTGCGGCGCCCGGACGGCACCTTCTTGGCCGCCACCGTCGATACGCTGTACGAGGAGTATCACCTCGGGCTGATCCGCAGCCCCCGCGTCCTCGGCTGGAACCTCATCTCCAACGCTCTCAGCGACCTCGCCGCCGTCGCCGCCCAGCCTCTCGGGGTGCTGCTCGCCCTGACCATCCCGCCGGACCAGGATCACGACTGGACCCGCGAACTGTTCGAAGGGATCAATGCCGCGATCACAGGCCATGGGACCTGGTGTCTCGGCGGAGACACCAGTTTCGGCAGTCCTCCCGGGTTCTCCTGCACCGCCCTGGGAACGATCACGCGTCCGACCCCGCTTCTCCGCACCGGCGCAGGTCCAGACGACCTGCTGTACGTCACCGGGCCGCTCGGGGCGGGAAACACGCTGGCCATCGCCCACCACGTCTCCCGCGAACTCTGGGAGTCCCGGGAGAAGCAGTGCCTGCCCCGAGCCAGGCTCTCCGAGATGCAGGTCCTTCACCCGTTCGCGAAATGCGCCATCGACACCAGCGATTCCCTGGTGCAAACCCTGTCGATCCTCGCATCGGTAAACCACGTGGGCATCGACATCTCGCCCACACCCGATCTGTATATTCCCGAAATGACGGAACTGACCTCGCGCATGAACTTTCCGCTCTGGCTGACCAACGTCCTCGGTCTCGGGGAATACGAGATCGTCCTGGCGGTCGGCCGAGACCGGGAAGCCGCGTTTCTGGCCGAAGCCGCGCGACACGCGATTCCCGTCAAGAAGCTCGGCGCCACCTCGCCCGATCCCGGCATCCGGATCCGAGACGGCGAGCGGGTCTTCCCCCTCGACATCCCCCACCTGCTGAACCTCTTCGGCAAGTGCTCCTCGCGGGAAGTCTACCTCGAAGCCCTGATCGAGTATGACCGCCGCCTGCGAAACCCATGCCCGTGAACGGGCCCCGCTTTTCCAGGGCTCGACGGCGCGCCTCATGAGAACCACGACACTCTCCAGGTCGATATCTCGCGCTATAGGTCGCCCGACGGAGAAGCTAAAGAGGAAAATCCGGCCCTGCACCGGGGCGGCGGAAAATGATATGCTGTCGTGCATGATGAAGAACCTGATGACGGACGAAAAACTGCGGGAGCGGCGCGTTCCCCGGGAAGAGGACCTGCGCGGGCCGTTTCTGCGCGACCAGACCGCGATCATCCACTCCCTGCCGTTCCGGCGGCTCAAGCACAAGACGCAGGTGTTCTCGGCGCCCGAGAACGATCATATCTGCACGCGTATGGAACACGTCATGCACGTCGCGACGATCGCCGTCTCGATCGTGCGCGGCCTCAACCGCCTCGGCTGGCAACTGAACGAGGAGGCGGCGTTTGCGATCGGCATCGGCCACGACCTCGGCCACCCGCCCTTCGGCCACGTCGGCGAGCACGCCCTCGACGCGATTCTCGGTCGGCACGGTTCGTCGTTCATGCACGAAATAAACGGGCTCCGCGTCGTCGACGTCCTCGCGAACGACGGACGGGGCCTCAATCTCACCTTCGCCGTCCGCGACGGCATCGTCTGCCACAACGGCGAAAAGTTCGAACCCAGCCTCGTTCCCGCCGACACGCCGAACATTCCCGAGCACGTTCTCGACCGGAACGCCCGGCCCTCGACCTGGGAAGGCTGCATCGTCCGATTTTCCGACAAGATCGCCTACCTCGGCCGAGATATAGAAGATGCTATAGATGCAAACCTGATCTCAGAGCAGGATGTCCCCGACCTCGTGCGTCGCGAACTCGGCAACCGGAACGGCGAGATCATCAACACGCTGGTCGTCGACCTGATCACCGCCTCGAGCGACAGCGGGGCCATTCGTTTCTCTCCCGAACGATTCGCGATCATCAACGAACTGCGCCGGTTCAACTACGAACGCATCTATTTTCATCCGAAGCTGAGAGAATACGGCGCCTACATCGACGAGATCGTGGGCCGTCTGTTCGGGCATCTGCACGGACTCGCAACCCGGTTCGGTGCCGAGTATGCGCGCTACGCGGCGTCCCCGCTCCCGCTCGACCGGATGTTCGGCCATTATCTCGAACGGATGGAACAGGCGTATCAACGCGAATCGGCCGGCCCAGAGCGCATGGCCGCCGATTACCTCTCGGGGATGACCGACGAGTTCGCCCTCTCCTCGCTCAGGCAGATCACGTTCCCTCCACCGATCTGTTGAACATGGCGGAGCACCCGGCCAGCATGACGAATCCAGCGCGCAGATATTATATAGTAATGTGTATATTGTTTCTGGCCGTCTTTTCGTTTCCGACGCCGGCCGGTGCGCTGCCGCAACTGCCGCTCTCGATCGTGGAACGGATAGCCCCCGTATTCGATCTTCCGGCCGCCGAGTATGGGGGAAAGCGCGTCGGGTATCAATATACGGCGATCAGGATTTTTTCCTTCTCCCTGTTCATCATCGACAGCCAGCTCGTTTTGTATGACGATGACAAGACCGAGGACCTCTCGGGCCCGGAGCTCGAAAAGATCGAAAAAACGTATGGCAACATGACCAGCAACATCCCGCTGTGGCTGAGGTACCGGAACTCGTTCCTGATCCTGGTTTATATCTGCGTCTTTGTTTTCGTCCTCAAACGGCATTTCGCCGAGGAATAGCCTCTTGCCCTGGTGCCGACGTGGTTTGTCACTTTTTCTCTGACGAAGACGACGGAGATGCAACCAGCCCCGCGGAAGATATAGCAGAAAGGATATCTGCCATTGCCGTATCGGGAATAGACGCGACATCGGAACGGCCGACGGTATATTTCTGCATGCGAAGAACGATGCGTTCCCAGGCTTCCCGGGATCTGGAGGCTCCGCCAAGCGTGCGCTCACGATCGTGGCATCCGATGCAGTACAGGTCGATCGCATCCGCCCGGCTGACCGTCATGGCAGCTGGTTCCGAGGCTCCAGCCGCCGGAGTCACCGATACGACGGCGGTTGCGAGAATGGCAGCCAGCGCGGCGCGCGTATCTTCCCTGCCCCGAGCGCCGGCCCAGGCCATGGGCTCGACAATCTCGATCCAGCGCGGGATTTTTCTTCTGCCGAGCCCATCCACGGCGGTCTCGCGGTCATGGCAGGAGATGCATTCCCTGTTGAAGGCCGCCTGGTCGGGGCGTTCGACGACCTCGCCCGGCGTGAGAGACTGCCAGGCCCGAGCCGCCTGCAAATACGGCAGGATCATTCCGGCCGCGGCCATCGGAAAAAGCACGGCGAGCGCGTATCCGATGGGGTTCATCCGCTTCGGGGAAACGAGGACGTTCCTGCGAGCCAGGAATTTCATCGCGAACAGCACGAAGGCCAGCGCGCCGAACAGCGCATGCCCCCATGACGCTGTTCTCATCGGCACCTGATAATTGGAGAGGCGATCGATCATTCCGATCAGAAGGATCACGGCGGGAACGACGACAAGGCGCCCACCCCAGCGATGAAGCGGACTTGCCGGCCGCCACAGTTTTATCGCGCCGAGACAGAGCGCGCATGCTCCAACGATCCCGCCCACCCATACCCCGATATGAGGCACCATCCGTCATCCTCCCTGTAACGCCCGCCATGATTCATCAGCAGGCAGCGAATATTTCGCTCCAGTCATGATAAACGGCGTGGAAATGCCCAAAAGCATCTCCACGCCGTCAGAAATCAGTCCGTCAGTTCACCTTCTCGAATTTTTCTTTCGGGGACATGCAGACGGGGCATTTGTCGGCCGGAGCCTGTCCGGTGGTATAACCGCAGACGAGGCAGACGAAGAAGTCTTTCTTGCCGGCCTTCATGGCATCGAGATCCTTGAGAGCCTCGGCATACATCCTGGCATGGTCGCCCTCGACTTTGGCGGCGCCGCCGAACAGAACGACCGCCATGTCCTGCTTCTCGGTTTCGGCGGTTGCCTTGAACTCCGGATACATCTTCTCGGTTTCGTGGGTCTCACCGGCAATCGCGGCCTCGAGATTTTCCTTCGTGGTCTTCACGACCGGCGTCTCGAGCTTGGGCTCGGCCTTGCCGCCCTGCTTCTCGATCTCGGCCTTGAGATTCGCGGCATGAACGCCTTCCGCTTTCGCGGCTGCGCGGAACAGGCTGCCGACGCCGAGATATCCTTCCTCGTCGGCCTTCTTCGCGAACTCCGTATATTTCGCCTGGGCGTTCGATTCGCCGTTGAACGCCGTCAGCATGTTCTCAAGGGTATTCCCCGCAACCTGTGCTGCAACCGGGGCCGCGGGAGTCGGTTCCGCCGGAGCGATGACGACGTCAGGCGTCGCAGCGGCGTCAGGAGACGCGTTCTGGGCAAACAACGCACCCGTCATCAGAAGGGAAACCGCAAAAAGGGAAACCACGATACGTTTCATGTTCCTCACTCCCCGATTGAATTTTGTACAGGGATAGTAACGTCTTCCCATTGTATAGTCAATACTACAACCACATCCGTCCGCCGTCATTCACGATACAACCAGACGAATGCCTGAATGACGCCCCACCACGCCAACTCGTTTGTGCCGATGTTGGTGAAAAAGAAAAAATTCCCGTTGACATCATTCGATTATTTTAGTATTCTAATACCAGAATAAAGCAATAAAGGATGTGCGCGATGGCCGAGATTGTGAAATTTTCTGATGCGGTGAACCTGGGGTTCCATTCCATGATCTACCTCTCCATGCATCAGGACCAGGAGATCCCCCTCCATGACATCGCCGTCGCCCTGCGCGTCTCGGAAGCGCATCTTTCGAAGGTTCTTCAGCGTCTGCGCAAGGTCGGGCTGGTTCTCGCCAGCCGCGGGCCGGCCGGCGGCTACCGCCTCGCCCTGAAGCCCTCCGACATCACGTTCGCCCGCATTTTCGAAGCCATCGAAGGGCCCATCACTCCACAGTATTGTCTCTTCGGCAGCCCCGTCTGCATGAATTCGTTCTGCAACATGGGCAGCTTCATCGGTCACATCAATACGGAAGTGAAAACCTTCCTCGAAAAGACCACCCTCGCCGACCTTCCCGTCACCGGTTTCCAGTCCCCGAAACCGCGCGCCGCCTGACACGGCGAAAGGAGTTATCGCATGAAACGCAAGATCATCAGCATCGACGAATCGAAGTGCAACGGTTGCGGCCTCTGCATCCCGGGGTGTCACGAAGGCGCCCTCCAGATCGTGGACGGGAAGGCGAAGCTCGTCGCCGACGTGTATTGCGACGGTCTTGGCGCCTGCCTCGGCGAGTGCCCACAGGGCGCCCTCTCGATCGAGGAGCGCGAGGCGGTCGAGTTCGACCAGAAGCTCGTCGACCATCGTCTGGCGGCGCTCAAGGCCCAGAAGGGCGGCGGTTGCCCCTCACAGAGTCACGGACACCACCACGGCGGCGGCTGCCCGGGAAGCGCGATGCGCCAGATGAATCGCCCCACGCCGGCTGCATCTGCCGCGATGGCAAGCGGTTCGGCCCAGTCCCAGCTCGGCCAGTGGCCCGTCCAGCTGATGCTCGTCCCTCCCGCGGCGCCTTTCCTGCTCGAAGCCGACATCCTCCTCTGTGCCGACTGCGTTCCGTTCGCCCTGGCCGATTTTCACACACGGTATCTGGCCGGCCGGGCGGTTCTCGTCGGCTGCCCCAAGCTCGACGACAGCGATCATTACCTGAACAAGCTGATCGAGATGTTCAAGACCTCGCGCCCGAAACGCGTCACCGTGGTCCGCATGGAAGTGCCCTGCTGCGGCGGCCTGGCCTGGCTGGCCGAGGAAGCCCGCCGGGCGGCCGGACTTGATTTCCCGCTCGAAGTGCATACCATAGGAATTCAGGGGGGCGTCATACAGAAACAAAACGTCTCCTGATTTTTGAGAGGGTTTCACCGGCTTTTTCCTTCTTTCCGCGCGCGACGACGCGACGTTGCTTTCTATTACTTGTGCAATATATTCTTAATTCTATTTTCAGGAGGATACAATCATGGGTATGTTCTGCTATCAGTGTGAACAGACGGCACAGGGCAAAGGCTGCATGATGGCCGGCGTCTGCGGCAAGGACGCAACCACGGCCGCGCTGCAGGATCTGCTGCTCGCCGTGACCAAGGGCACCGCCATGTATGCCCATCGGGCCCGCATGCTGGGCTCCGTTGACGCCGGCATCGACCGGAACGTCATCGAGAATCTCTTCACGACCGTCACCAATGTGAACTTCGATCCCAACCGTCTCTCCGCCCTCATCCAGGCCGCCGTCGAAAAGCGAGTCGCCGCGAAGAAACTCTATGAAGCGGCCTGCTCCAAGGCCGGCAGACAGCCCGAGACCCTGAACGGCTTCGCCACGCTCGCTCCCGCCCCGGACATCCCCGGCATGGTCGCCCAGGCCGCCCAAGTGGGCATCGAGCACCGCAAGAAGCTCTACGGCGAAGACATCACCGGCCTGATGGAACTGCTGACCTACGGTCTCAAGGGCATGGCCGCCTACGCCGACCACGCCGCGATTCTCGGCAAGGAAGACGCAGCCGTGAACGCGTTCTTCCACGATGCGCTCGACCTGCTGACCCACGAGAAGCAGACGGTGGACGAGTTGTTCGCCTACAACATGAAGGCCGGCGAAGTGAACCTGAAAATCATGGGCCTGCTCGACGCCGGCAACACCGAGACCTACGGGCACCCCGAGCCGACCAGCATGCGCATCTCCGCGGTCAAGGGCAAGTGCATCCTCGTCTCCGGCCACGATCTGAAAGACCTCTACGCCCTGCTCGAGCAGACCGAGGGGAAGGGCATCAACATCTACACCCACGGCGAGATGCTGCCCTGCAACGCATACCCGAAGCTGAAGAAGTTCAAGCACCTCGTCGGCAACTACGGCGGCGCCTGGCAGGATCAGGCCAAGGAGTTCGAGGCGTTCCCCGGCGCAATCCTGATGACCACCAACTGCATCCAGAAACCCCGCGACACCTACAAGGGCCGCATCTTCACCTGCGGGCTGGTCGCCTGGCCCGGCGTGAAGCACATCGCCGATCGCAACTTCGCCCCGGTCATCGAGGCCGCCCTCGCCGCCCCCGGCTTCACCGCCGACGAGCCCGAGAAGCGGATCATGATGGGCTTCGCCCGTAACGCCGTGCTCGGCGTGGCCGACAAGGTCATCGACGCCGTGAAGGCCGGCGCCATCAAGCACTTCTTCCTCATCGGCGGCTGCGACGGCGCGAAGAGCGGCCGAAACTACTACACCGATTTCGCCCAAGCCGTGCCGAAGGACTGCGTGATCCTGACCCTCGCCTGCGGCAAATACCGCTTCAACAAGCTGGAATACGGCGACATCGGCGGCATTCCGCGCCTGCTCGACATGGGCCAGTGCAACGACGCCTACTCGGCCATCCAGGTCGCCGTGGCGCTCTCCAAGGCCTTCAACACCGACGTGAACAGCCTACCTCTCTCGATGGTGCTCTCCTGGTACGAGCAGAAGGCCGTCTGCATCCTGCTCACCCTGCTCTCGCTCGGCATCAAGAACATCCGCCTCGGGCCGTCCCTGCCGGCGTTCGTCACTCCGGCCGTCCTCAACGTGCTCGTGGAGAAGTTCAGCATCAAGCCCACCACCACCGCCGAAGCCGACCTCAAGGCCATCCTGCCCAACCACCAGATCAAGGTCGCGGCAGCCGACGCCTGATCGATTCGTTCGCTGACGGCCGGCCCCGCGGGGCCGGCCGTTTTTCTCCCGTCACGACACCATATATCTTACACTATGTATTTTCCCGTCTCGACACATGTCTGCAAAGGCGCCACCGGAACATGTCCGCACGCACTGGGCGGCATGGAGACCCTGATCGCCGGAATCGATCGCGTTCTCGCCTCCTTCGGCGTCGGCTCGCCGGACAATGCCGGAACACCGGCCGCAGCGGCTCATCTTCGTTTTTCCATCGGCATCGCCGCTTGCCCGAACGCCTGCTCCCGCCCCCAGATCATGGACGTCGGGGTCATCCGGGCCGGGTATCCCTCGATTTCGGCCGATCACTGCGCGGGTTGCGGCGCGTGCGTTTCGGTCTGCCGGGAAAGTTGCCTGGCCCTCCGTGATGGCCGCGTCGCCTGTGCCTTCGCAACCTGCGTCGGGTGCGGCGCGTGCCGGAAGGCCTGTCCCGTCGAAGCGATCGCCCCGGGAAGAGAAGGTTTCCGCGTCCTGGTCGGAGGTCGGCTGGGGCGTCATCCCCGCCTTGCGACGGAACTTCCCGGGCTCTTCACGGCGGAACAGGCCTGCGACCGGCTCGCCGTCTGCCTGAAGGCTTTTGCCGACGCCCGGCGCCCCGGCCTGCGTCTCGCTGCCCTGCTGGACGGCGAGAGTTCCGGCCTGAGCCGGAGTCTCGGCCTGTGACGCCGAATCTCACGAAGCGGGCTTCTGCCGCGGTGTTTCTCGGCATCACGGCGATTCTCGCGTTCGCATCATGGAAAGCGCGGTTCCCGCTGCTGCTGGCCGACCGGTTTCTGCCGGGCTCGGGCGTCGTGGAAATCCTGTTGCTGGGTGGGTATGGAGCCTGGATTTTCGGCCTGCTCGATGATCCCCGCCGGGCCCCCGTCATTCGAAAACGCATCTGGAGGCTTTTTTCGGCCGTCTTTTTTCTCCAGCTCGCGCTGGGCCTGGCCGGCTTCGAGCGGTTTCTCATGACCGGCGCCCTTCACCTGCCCATTCCGGCACTCATCGTCGCGGGCCCGCTGTATCGCGGCGAAGGGCTGTTCATGCCCATCCTCTACGGCGCGACGCTTCTGCTGGCCGGAAGCGCCTGGTGCAGCCATCTCTGCTACATCGGCGCATGGGACCACGCCTGCGCGACGTCGAAGAACCGCCCCCCCACGGGTATTTCCGCCAGGCTCCCCTGGCTTCGGGCGCTCACGCTCGCGGGAACGGTCGCCATGGGGATCGGGTTCCGCCGTTTCGGTGTCGGATGTGATACGGCAATTGCGATGGCGGCAGCGTTCGGCCTGGGCGGCGTCGCCGTGATGCTCCTGTTCTCCCGGAGCAAAGGCGTGATGATGCATTGCACCGCATACTGTCCCATCGGGTTTTTGAGTACCACGCTCGGCAAGCTGAACCCGTTCCGGCTCCGCATCGCCCCTTCGTGCGATGTCTGCGGAGCCTGTTCGCGGTCGTGCCGGTACGGCGCGCTCCAGCCGGAACACCTGGCCCGGCAAACCCCGGGCCAGACCTGCACCTTATGCGGAGATTGCCTCGGGGCGTGTGCCCGAGGCAACCTGGGGTATGCATTTCCGGGGCTCGGTCAGACCGCCGCCCGGAGGCTGTTTCTCGCGGTGATCGTCATTCTCCACGCCGTCTTTCTCGGCGTGGCGAGGATCTGACGAGCGGCTTCATTCGAAATACGCAGCCGGGTCGATGCCAGCCTCGCGCAGGGCGACAAGCCGCGCATCCGCGCTTCCGGAAGATTCGATCGCGGGCTCGGCCATTGCGAGCACGGGCTCGGCGGCAGGGGCGGTTCCGGTGATCTCGCGAACGAAGCGGGGCGAGAGGCAGGGATTTTCACCGCCCTCGGAAGGCACGTCGGCGACCGGAATCCAGACGAAGTCGGGATGATTCCAGAGGCTGCGGGGGTCCCAGAAACCGCCGACGACTTCGCCGCGGTCGTTCAGGTTCAATATATAGTGATATGTTTGCGTGAACGTCTCGGTCCCGACGAATTCGGGCTTCACGCCGTCGGTCACGAAGTGGACGGTCGTGGTAACCCAGACGCGGTTATGAAAGAACCAGACCGGGGCCCATTCGGTCTCGTAGCCGCAGATCGGGAAGTTCCAGACCGACTTCGACCAGCTCGTGTCGGCCACGATGCCGCGGCCGCGCTTCTTGATGTTTTCGACGAGCAGGCGATGAAACAGGTCGGGCCGGATGTCCTGCGTCGCGAGGGTGACGTCGTTCTGGCGGTTGCCGTAGAAGAGGGTGCGTACGTCCATGCACATCTCACTCAACAAGGCCTTCTGGTCGGCGACGGTGAAGGCGATGCCGTTCAGCGTGCGGTTTCGGCGCGGTTCCGGCTCCATGATCGAGGCGGCGGCCCAGCCGTTGCAATGCCCCCACCAGGAGGGGGCGGTCGGATTGTAATGGTTTTTCTGTTCCCAGGCCTGGGCGCCGGGATTTTTGCCGGTGCGGCTCATCACGTACCGGTCGTAGCGCTGCATCGGCGACTCGGCGTGGCCGGCCCAGCCCTTCACGAGCTTGCCTTCCGCGCGCGACCACCAGTAGCCCGACCAGGGCATCTTCTTCAGAAACGCCGAGTCGGAGCCTCGGCTCGAGAGGCGTACGCTGCCCAGCTCCTGCGCGCCGGCGGAGCGGACCGCGAACAGCAGGGCGAATACGATGAGAAGCCAGCCGACGACGCCTATCAGCAGAGACCGGCGCACGTTTTCATTGATGAACGGATATTTACGCATCATGGTGATCATCCCTCACTTTCCTACCGTGACGAGGGTGTATTTCACGTCACGACCGGTCATCGACCGCGCCCAGGGCTCGCCCGCAACCCACTCCTGAACGAGTTTTCCGCGGGAATCGCCGGAATCGAGCGTCACGCGGTATCCCTGCTCCGTTTTCGCCCAGGACTGGGTCGTGGCATCGACGAACGTGATGCCGTCGACGTCGGTTGCAGCCTCGCCGGCGACGGCCGCGTCGCGCTCACGGGCGTCATCATCGGAAGCCTCGGCGAGCGGGAACATCGGCAGGTCGTAGGGGATCGCCGACTCGCCGCTGAAGAGCGGGGAGATACGCCCGCCGTCGAACATGCGCTCATGGGCCTGAGGCTTGCCTCCAACCGGAGTCACGTCGACGACGCGAACCGGGCGAAGATCCTGCTTCGAGAGGCAGAGAATGGCCTGCATTCCGGCCGAGTGTTTCGCGGCCGACGAGACGTGAACGACGAAGCAGGCGACGCCATCGATCTCCTTCTCGTTCTTCACCTCGAACAGCCATCGGACCGGGCTCGTCCAAGCCGTTCCCTGGGGATCCTGGCGGAGGCGGCTCGCCTCGACCGCCCAGGAACTCCCGACCTGCCACACCGGCATGAACCCTTCATCCGCGCAAGCGGACAGGATGCCGGCAAGGAGAAAGACCGCCGTCAGCAGCGGCCGTCTGATCGATTCCATCATCATCTTCCTCTACCTCCATTCCAAACGCTGGAAAGACTCAAGCAATTTTCATTCCACCCATGTTCGTTTGGCGAATGAAGCCTGTGATGCCGAATTCAGAAGACAGCGCCCAAAGGCCCGGTCATTTTTTCAGCACGGGAGGACAAATTCCGATCATGAATTCTGAATCATCTCGGATCCTCTGCCATGCTCGAAGACGCGGGCATTTTTACCCTGCCGCGCCACAAGGCATGTTCCGAAACCAGCGATGGATCATCGTAATCATGCGCACGGGCGAGTTTCAAACCCGCCCCTACGTTCCCTGGGAGGGGGGCGCACGTCATCGTCGATCGCCATTTCGGCGAATTTGCGGGGGGCGCGAGTGGTCGAAACTCGCCAATTTGGGGAAAATCGCGTATCATGGCGAATACGACACTCAGACACATGGAGGCATGGAAGGAATGTATAGAAATCGTTATATATCTATTCTCGCGGCGCTTTTCCTCGTCTTCGCCGTTGTCGGCGCCGATGCGCGCGACTGGCAGCGCGACCCGGCCAGCATCGTGATTCCGCATGCCCCGCGCGTCGTCGCGGTCGGCGACATCCACGGCGCGTTCAAGCAGCTCGCGGACACCCTCGAGACGGCGGGCATGGCGAAGCGCGTGGCCCCGACCGGGTTTGATCTGACCTGGACGGGCGGCACATCGGTCCTCGTCTTCACGGGCGACCTGACCGACCGCGGCGAGAACACGAAACAGGTGTATGACGCGGTGATGAGCCTCGAACGCCAGGCAGACGCTGCCGGCGGCCACGTGTTCGCGATGTTCGGGAACCACGAGGCGCTGCTGCTCAACGGCACCGTCGAGAAATGGGCCAAGACCCTGACCTCGCACAAGCAGAAGTGGTATCAGAACACGCTCGACTCGTTCACGAAGGCCGGCCTCGACTTTCATCAGGCAATCTCCCCGGAAGGCGTCTACGGCTCCTGGATCCGCCGCCGGCCGCTATTCGCGGTCATCAACGGGTATCTGTTCATCCACGGCGGTCTCCAGGCCGAGCCGCAGGGTCTCACCGCAATCGCGACCCGTTTCCGCATCGACATGGAGAAAGACGATTTCAACGCCGGCATCTTCATGGACGAAAAGGGGCCCCTCTGGAACCGCGACTGGTGGAATGATGCGACGCTGATCGAGAACAGCCTCCAGATCATGGGAGTCCGCGGCGTGATCTTCGGCCACACCGTCGGCGCCATGGGCACCGAGGGCGTCATCAACACCAAGGGCACCGAACTGATCGGCATCGACGTCGGCATGTCCCCGGCCTACGCCAAGAGCCAGGGCGGAGCCCTCGTCATGACCGCGACCGCAGACGGCGGCATCTCGGCGGAGGCCGTCTATCCAGACAAACCTTCGGCGAAGCTTTTCTCGATCGCCGGAACCGGCCGCCTCCCTCGCCGCCCGGCCCTCCGCCCCGCCAACGAACAGTTGCCGCGCACCGGCACGGACAACTGACCTCACTCGACTCCGCGTTCGAAAGCCCCGCCCCACCGGCGGGGTTTTTGACGTTTCATGGATCATTTTCCGACAATGGTGTATGATTGAGGGAGAGAGAGATCATTCACCGAGGGGAAACAGCCGCCCGGGCGTTGCAGATTTCGCATGGCAGGCAGTGAATTCCGACTGCCGGCACGTGCGCATCATCCGAGGCGCTCCCCGCAGGAGGATCCCGTGGACACGGAAACGGACAACAAGAAGACCATCCTGATCGTCGACGATATTCCGGACAATATCGAAGTGCTCCGGGGCACCCTCTTCCCGCAATACCGCATCAAGGCCGCCACGTCCGGCGCGAAAGCCCTGGCGATCGCATCCGGCGACGAACCGCCCGATCTCATCCTGCTCGACATCATGATGCCCGGCATGGACGGCTACGAGGTCTGCTCGATCCTGAAGGGCCAGGAGAAGACCAAGAGCATCCCCGTCATCTTCGTCACCGCGAAGGACGACCCGATAGACGAGGAAAAAGGCCTCAAGATCGGTGCGGTAGATTATATAACGAAGCCAATCAATCCGAGAATCATCGAGGCGCGCATCGCCACGCATCTTGCGCTTCGCCAGGCCATGATCGACCTCGAGCGCCAGAACGAGCTCCTGATCGAAAACGTCAGGCTCCGTGAGCAGGTCGACCGGATCATGCGCCATGACCTGAAAACCCCGCTGACCGTCTTTCTGAGCATCCCCAGCCTTCTGAAACAGCGCACCGACCTTCCCCCCGACGTCATCGAAACGATCGGCATGATGGAGAAGTCGGGATATCGGATGCTGGATATGATCAACAGATCCATGGACCTCTTCCGCATGGAGTCGGGAACGTACGAGTGCCACCCGGTCCCCGTGGATGTGGCAAAAATCGTGAGGCAGATAACGTTCGAACTCGGGGAAACCGCGAACGGAAAATCCGTTCTCTTCAGGCTCGAATCCGACGGGCGCGAGGTGGGTGACGACGAGGAGATCCTGATTTCGGGCGAGGCCAGCCTGTTCTATTCCATGCTGGCGAATCTCATCAAGAACGCGTTCGAGGCATCTCCCGCCGGGGGCACGGTGACCGTGAGCCTCGTCGTGAAACCGATTCCCTGCATACGCATCCATAACGCGGGAACCATCCCGTCGGAGATTCGCGGCACGTTCCTTCAGAAATACGTGACGCACGGGAAGAAGGGCGGCACCGGCCTCGGGTGCTACTCGGCCCGTCTCATGGCGGAAACGATGGGGGGAACGGTGACGTTCGCCTCCTCCGAACAGGACGGCACGGCAATCACCGTCGCGTTTCCCGGTTCCGCCGCCGGTCATGAAGAATCGATGCCGGTGTCGACCGGCGACCTGCGGGTTCTCGCCGTCAACGCGAACTTGCTGGTCCTGTATTCCATCCGCGACCTTCTGCGCAGCCTCGGCCTGCACCAGATCCAGCTGGAAAAAAGCGCTGAAGAGGCGCGCAACTTCCTTTCGAAGAGCCAGCCCGTTCAACTGGTCATCCTCGACTGGTCGGTCCCGGGAAACGAGGCCGGAAGATTTCTCTCCTGGCTTCGGGCAGAGAAAAACCACCGGACCGTCCCCCTCATCATCATCACCTCGGAACCGGCAGCCCTCCGCGGGAAAACGGCAGGTCTCGAGGAAAGCGACGAACTGCTCGGCAAACCCTTCTCGGCCGTCCAGCTTCAAACGCAGGTCGAGCGCGTTTTCGGGCGCATGAGACAACTCGTTCGCAGGAAATGACCGTCATGAACCAGCAAACCCGGCGGATGAAAGTTCTGGTCGTGGAGGACGACGAGATCTCGCGGACAATCGTGACCACGGTCACCGGCGAAGCCGGCTACGAAGTCATGGAAGCCTGCAACGGCGTCGAGGCCCTGAGCCTGTTCGAGTCCTTCCAGCCGGATTTGGTGTTTTCGGACATTTCGATGCCCGAGATGGACGGTCTTCAGCTCCTGGAGAAAATCCGGAAAAAGTCTCACGACGTCATCGTCATCATGACGACGGGCCACGGAACGGCAGAATACACGCTCAAAGCGCTCCAGCTGCACGCAAACGATTACCTGGTCAAGCCGATCCCCGCCCGCAATATCCTGACGGCCCTCGCAAAATACGAGGATGTCGTGGCCAGTCGCTCGATCGAGCGCGAGGTCCTCGGGCTCATCCTCCATCGTCAGTTGACGATGCGCATGGGCAACCGGCCGGAGATCGCCGCAAAAGTCGCGGACCGGCTGCTCCTGGAAACGGAGGGGCGGATTCCGCTCGCGGAACGGCTCGGCATCCGCCTCGGCCTCGTAGAAATTATTCTTAACGCTATAGAACATGGCAACCTGGCGATCACCTATGAGGAAAAGACCCGGGCGCTGAGCGCCGGCCCGGACGGATTTCTCGAACTGGTCGAGCGTCGCATGGAAAGCGCCCCCTACAAGGACCGCAGCGTGCTCATCCGTTTCCTGATGGACGGGGACCGGTGCGAATGGACGATCACGGACGAGGGCGACGGGTTCGACTGGACGAAGATCCCCGACCCGAACGATCCGCAGAACCTTCTGGCCATGCACGGACGCGGGCTCCTGATGACGCGGCTCAACTTCGACGAGGTCGTTTACGAAGGCAGGGGGAACCAGGTCACGCTGCGGAAACGCATTTCACACCCCTGAGCCTCCCCTCGCGAGTCATGCAGAATGAAAACCAGCCGTGATTTTTTCTCCACGGGCTGCTATTGATTCCTGCAGAATGAAAGCCACCCGTTCGCCCTGAGCCTGTCGAAGGGCGAAATGAGGAATCATCGGCAAGTGGCTGTTCGTGCTTCGACAGGCTCAGCACGAACGGCATCGAGTATGCGAGTATACGGGATGAGTGTCGTGTTCCTTTTGCGACGAGTAGCAATTCACGTTCTTCGGGCCAGGCGCGCCTCGAGCGCGCAGTCGAGTATCGCCAGGGCCTTGTCGAAGTCATACGCCCGGATCGCCTCGGCCATGCCGGGATATTCATTCGGAAATGCCGTGGAAAGCAGGTCTTTCCGCTCGTCGAGCAGGGCGAAGACGGTCACGTCGGAGTCCTGGAGCAGCACCCGGAGGCGCCCGCATACGTCTCGGAGGGCCGCGTCGTCGACCGGAATCCGTTCCTCTTCGCGGGCCGGCCGGCTCTCTTTGACGGCTTCCAGCGCCGACACCACGGTTGCCAGTTCGGCCGCCGTCTCTTCGAGCAGGGCATCGACGGTCTCGCTCGCCTCGTCCGACGCGCACGCGCGCTCGAGTTTCTCCGCCAGGGTCTGAACGCCGATGGCGCCTATGTTCCCGGCGGTTCCCTTCAGCGTGTGGGCGCACCGGATCACGTCCGCCCTGTCGCCCCTCCTGCGTGCACGCTCGAACTCGTCCCTGAAATTCCTGTTCGCCTCGCGAAAGCGAATCAAGAGTGACCGATATAGCGTGGCATTGCCCATGCTCGTGGCGATGCCGCGGCGCGTATCGACGCCTTCGAGCGACGGCAGTTCCGCGGCACCGTCCGTCCGGGACGGGACGCGCGCGATCACGTGAGCTCCCGATTTCGGCGTGATCCACCTTGCCAGAACCCCGAACATCGAGGCGACGATCAGCGGCTTGGCGATATGGTCGTTCATGCCGGCCTCGAGCACCTTCTCCCGGTCGCCGACCATCGCGTTCGCCGTCATCGCAATGATCGGCAGGTCACGAAACGCCGGCATTCTGCGAATTTCACGGGTCGCCTCGTAGCCGTCCATCACCGGCATCTGGCAGTCCATCAGGATGCCGTCGAACTGGTCGTCTTTCGCCAGGATATCGAGGGCTTCGCGGCCGGTTTCGGCGATGACGGTCTCCATGCCGGCCTGGCCGAGCAGTTCGACCGCAAGCTCCTGGTTCATCGCGTTGTCCTCCACCAGGAGAATCCGGGCTCCGTTCAGCTTCGCCATGTTGCCCGAGAGCGATTCGCTCCATTCCTTGGAGCGGCCTTCGACGGTCGAGGCCCGGCGGCCGAGAACGTCTCCGATCGAGTTCAGCAGGAGCGACGGCGTCACGGGCTTGCTCATGACCCTGAGCGACGCCACTCCGGCGCGCTCGGCGTCGGCCCGGACGTCTTCCCGCCCGTAGGAGGTCACCATGATCACGACGGGCGACTTGGCTGACCGGGAGGTCCTGATCCGCCGGGCGCATTCGACCCCGCTCATGCCTGGCATCATCCAATCCATCAGGATGAGGTCGTATGACCGGCCGTCGGCCGCGAGCCGATCGATCATCTCGATCGCCTGGAAGCCGTTCTCGGCGGCATCGACGTCAAGGTGCAATCCCGCGGCGATCGCCGACAGGATCTCCCTGGCGCTGGCATTGTCGTCGACGACGAGCACGCGCAGCCCGGCCAGTTCCTCGGCCGTGAGCGCGGTCCGGCTGCGCTGGTTCTCCTGTAGGCCGAGCCGGGCCGTGAAATGGAAGGTCGACCCTCTGCCCGGCTGGCTTTCGACCCAGATGCGCCCGTGCATCATCTCGACGAGATGCCGCGAAATGGCCAGGCCCAGGCCGGAGCCGCCGTATTTGCGTGTCGTCGAAGCGTCCGCCTGGTTGAACGATTGGAACAGTTTCGCCTGCTGTTCCGGGGTCATGCCGATGCCCGTGTCCCGCACCCAGAAATGGAACTCGGCGGTTCGCCCGTCGACCGGTTTCGAGTCGACGCCGATGATGATCTCGCCCCGATCGGTGAACTTCACCGCGTTGTAGCCGAGATTGAGGAGCACCTGGCTCAGCCGCAGAGGATCGCCGACGAGCGCATTCGGAACGTCCGGACTGGTGTCGAAAAGGAACTCGATCCTCTTCCCCTCGGCCTTGACGTCTATAAGACTGGCTATATTGTCAAACACGTCGTCGAGCCAGAAGTCCGTCGTCTCCATGGAGAGCTTGCCGGCCTCGATCTTCGAGAAGTCGAGAATGTCGTTGATGATGCCCATCAGATTCTCGGCGGCGCGATGCACCTTCTCGATGTAATTCCGCTGACGCGCGTCGAGGCTGGTCTGGAGGGCGAGCCGGGACATGCCAAGGATCGCGTTCATCGGGGTCCGGATCTCATGCGACATGTTCGCGAGGAAGTTCGACTTCGCCTCCGTGGCCGCCTCCGCCATCTCCTTGGCCGCCGACAGGGCCTCTTCGACCTTTTTCTGCGGGTCGAGGTCCATGTGTATGCCGACCAACCGCTTGCCCCGGCCGTTCACATCGCGCTCGACGCATCTGGCGATATTCAAGACCCATTTCCAAGCGCCGCTTTTCGTCTTCATGCGCAGTTCGCAGCGGTATTCCGGGGTCTTTCCGGCCAAGTGGTCCTGGCTGGCCTGCCAGACGCGGTCGAAGTCATCGGGATGGACGAGCGCTTTCCAGCGCCGGGAACCGCTTCCGCCAAGGGCCGTCACCTCGTCGGGCGTGTATCCGAGCATTTCGGCCCAGATGTCGTTGATGATCATTTCATCGGTGTCGACACGCAGGTCCCAGAGGCCCAGCCTGGCGCCCTTCAGGGCCATGTCGAGCCGCTCGCGGCTTTCCATCAGTTCCTGTTCGACCGTCATCTGATCCGTGATGTCCTGGGCGACGCCGTACATGTCGGTCGGCCTGCCGACGCTGTCCCGAACGAGAAAGCCGAGCGCGTGAATCCACACGATCTTGCCGTCGACGGGGCGCCTGTATTTATAGATGGCGTCATATTTCGGGTACCGCCCCTCGATCGCCCCCTTGAAATTTCTGTTCGCTTTTCTGGCCAGATCAGGGTCGGCGGCTTCGACGTTCGCGAGCCACTCTCTCTCGAGATGATACCGGAATCCCGGGTTCGGAACGTCTCCGTAGATCTTCACGGCCCGTTCCGAAGAGTTGTAATACCCGGAGCCGTCGAGCGGAACGTGCCAGTATCCCGACTTCGTCAGTTCGAGCGCGTTGTCGGCAAGGAAGTTCGCCCGGGCGATTTGCTCGCGGGCTTCATTCCGGGCGGCCAGATCCCGCTGGCTCGTGATGACGGCGGCCTTTCCCTCGAGGAATACCGGCACCAGCGTAACTTCGCAGGGGAACAGATGCCCGTCGAGCCGTCGGTGCAACCAGTCGAATCGCACCATCTTCCTGGTTTCCAGGGCCTTGAGCACGTAATCCCTGCTCGCGTCGCTCGAGAGCCGCCCGTCGGGCTGGTTTTCGGGAGACAACGGAGGCCGGCCGGCATTCATGCCGAGGAGCTGTTCCGGAGCGTCGACTCCGAACATGACCGCCGCTGCAGGGTTCGCCTGGATGATTCCATCCTCGAGAGTGAAGACTTCCAGGGCGTCATGGGAATGCGTGAAGAACGCCCATGCTCGCTCCTCCGCGACTTTTCGTTTGGTGATGTCACGAAACGTCACCACCGCCCCGAACCGTTTGCCGAACCGGAAGATCGGAGACGACGCATAATCGACGGGGAAGGAGGTCCCGTCTTTTCTCCAGAAGACTTCCGTATCCCCGCGGAAAGCCTCATCTCGATATAATGTTTTATATATCATGCATTCTTCATTTGGATACGCCGTTCCGTCCGCATGAGAATGATGAAGCAGTTCGTGGGAGTTTCTGCCCGTCACCTCCTCGAGACGGTCATACCCCGTCAGCCTGAGAAACGCAGGGTTCGCGAAGGTGATGTTTCCCTTCTCGTCGATGACGAAGACGCCGTCGGCCGTGTGCTCGAGCAGGAGGCGATTGCGCTCCTCGCTTTTGCGGAGCTGCTTCGTGCGTTCCCTCACCAGGGATTCGAGCCTGCTTCGGGAATCGCGAAGCTCCCGTTCGTCCTCCTCGTGCCGTTTCAAGAGCCGGGATTTTTGGAGATTCACATACGCCGTCTGCGAGAGGAGGTTCGCCGTCACCGAGACGGCCGCCGCAACCTCGCCCAGCCGTTCCACTGACATGATCGGGATCTTCTGCAACGCCGCGCGGTAGGCTTCGGGATCGGCGCCGATCGTTTTTCCGTACGCGAGCAGCTGCTCGTCGCTCGTTTCCGGCGCCCGCACCTGACCGATGCGCCAGACCGCGAGGTGCTTGCCGCCGACCGAGATGCTGATCCCCGCCTCGAGTTTGCCGCAGGCGGGACACGCGACGATCGGCCGTTCCGGGCTGAATCGGCCGAGCTGCCGTTCGGCTGCCCGGCAGTTGGCCAGGCCGATCTCGGTTTTCCGGATGATCTCGGCGCACAGATGGGAAAACCCGCTCGGACGGGTTATGGGCGTTCCGTCCGGAAGCGTGATGATCGAAGCCAGTCCCATGGCCGCGGCGAACGAGTCCTGCATCCGCTGGATTTCCGCGAGATCGAACAACTCCTCGAACCGGAGATTTTCTATATCTTTTTCTATACTTTTACCGGGAACCGTCATATGGGACGGTCGGGGGATAATGTTTCGTCTGGACATGGAGCCTCCGGCCCTCTCGTTCGCGTGTCGAAGCGGAAGCGCGTCGGATCAGGAGACGGTCAGCTCAAAGAGCCTGACGACGCCTTTTCCATCGAGTTCGATCGATCCGCGGGGCGAGAAGGCATACGCATCTTTCACCAATTCCCAAGTGGCGTCCGAAACGACCAGCGTCATCGGTTCGGCTGCCTTTTGAACCCGTGACGCAATACTGACACCGTCGCCGAAAATGTCGTACAGGTAGCGGTTGCGACCGACAATGCCGCCGACGACGACGCCGGTATGCAAACCGATGCGGACTCTCCAGCGTTTCCCATGTTCCCGGTCGTACAGAGCGAGAAATTTCAGGAAGTCCCGGGCGACGCGGACCATGATATCCGCGTGTTCGGAATTCCGGGCGGGCATGCCGCAGACGGCGAGGTAGGTGTCGCCGCTGGTCTTGATCCGTTCGGCGCCATGGCCGGCGACGATGCTGTCGAACGTGGCGAAGATGTCCGTCAATTCGGTGATGAGCTGACCGGGCAGGGTCGCCTCATCACTGAAGCCGGGTTCGATCAGCTCGGCGAACATGATGGTCACGGGGTCGAACATTTCCGGCGCGCTGAAGCCGTGGATCTTGATATCCTGGATGATCTTCCGCGGCAGGATATTCTCGAGAAGCCGCTCGACTTTCCGCTGCTCGCGCTGAAGGAGAAGGTGCGTATGCACGCGTGCCCTGACGACCGCCGGATGGAACGGCTTGGTGATGTAATCCGCCGCGCCCAGTTCGAACCCCTCGATCTCGTTGGCCGCCTCGTTCCTGCCGGTGATGAAGATGACGGGAATGTGGGCCGTCTCGGGGTCGGCCTTCAGGGCCCGGCACACCTCGAGGCCGTCCATCTCGGGCATCATGATATCGAGCAGGATGAGATCAGGCTGGGGCTTCCGCCTTGCGATCTCAAGCGCCTTGCGTCCTTTCACGGCCGCCTTGATCTGGTATTCGCGCTCGAGAAGGTTGCGTATGATCTCGATATTCTCGGGAGCATCGTCGACGGCGAGAATGCACTGTTTCTCACCGGAGTCGGCGAGTCCCTCATGAGCCAGGGATGGTATGCCCCGGGTCGTCTCTGGATCCGTCATCTCAATAGCCTCTTCATATACCGCGGCCTCGGAGGACCGTGTCCTCGCAGCCGGATGTTTGTCATATCATAGTATCCCGCCTCCTCTCATCCGTGCAAGGTTTCAGCTTTCACCCGGGATGCGACAGCGTATGACGCGGCGCATATACCGTAGCTTGCAGGTTCCTGTAGATATGAGTATAGTATCAACCGCCAGACACGTCATTTTTCCGGAGGAGCTCCTCATGCAACGGATCCCCCGTCCGCTCTTTCTCCTTCTCTCCACGGTCGTCTGCCTGTTCGTCACCGGGGCTTCGTTCGCGATCGACGCCCCCGCCGCTCCGGCGAAAGGCGGCTCGCTCATTCTCGCGACGACTACGTCGACGCAGGCCACCGGTCTTCTCGACGTGCTGCTGGCGAAATGTGTCGAAGCGACCGGCATATCGGTCAAGGCGGTCGCCGTCGGCACGGGGCGAGCTTTCGAACTCGCGAAGAACGGGGATGCCGACGTGGTGATGGTCCACGCGCGCGCCCTCGAGGACGCCTTCGTCGCGGAGGGCTACGGGGTTCATGCATATGATTTGATGTATAACGACTTCATCATCGTCGGTCCTGCATCGGACTCGGCCCTGGCGAAAACGGCCCCGTCCGCTGCGACGGCGTTCGGCCGCATCGCGAGCGGGTCTGCGAAGTTCATCTCGCGCGGAGACTCATCGGGAACGCACGAGCGGGAACTGGAGATCTGGAAGGATCTCGGGTGCGCCCCGGCGGGCTCCTGGTATGTCGAGGCCGGCCAGGGCATGGCCGAAACGCTGAAGATGGCCGACGAGATGCAGGCCTACACGCTGACCGACCGCGCCACCTGGCTTTCGATCCGATCGAAGCTCACCCTGGCGGTCGCCTACGCGAAACCTGAAGAGTTGAAGAACGCCTACGGCGTCATCGCGGTGAACAACGCGAAGGTCGCCTCTGCGAAAACAGACCTGGCCAAAGTCTTCATCGACTGGTTGGTCGGGCCGCAGGGCCAGGAGGTCATCAAAAACTTCAAAGTCGACGGGGAAGAGCTCTTCCACCTTTCCGTCGGAAAGCGCAACTGAGCCATGAAAGCACGCACCCTCGCCCTTACGGCATGGTGTCTCCCGTTCGCGCACGCATGGGGCGCAGAGCCGACGGCCGCTCCGGCCCTTCTGAAGCGCCCCCTGCCCGCGTCGGTAATCGGCTCCCTGGTACGCGCGAACCACGGCGGGGCGACCTTTTACGAACAGGATTACGTGAGCGAGAGCGAGATCGCCGAGATCACCGACTGGCTGAACGCCCCCGACACGGCGACCGGCAGTTTCCGCATCGACCCGGCGAAAAACCGCGTCATTCTCGCCTGGCAGCGTGACGGTCAGCCCCTCACACCTGCCGATGGCCTCATCCAGCTCGTGGTCGAGTATGACCAGTTCGCCGGCCGCTTCTCCCACCGGAGCGACCGCATCGAGATCGAGTGAACTCCACCACGCCGACCCCGAACGGAAACGGGGAAGAGGTCACCTGGCCCCGGCTCGAGTCGCTTCTTGGGCGGAAGCGGCTGGTATCGTGGATCGCGGCGGCGGCGGCGGTCCTGCTCGTCGTTGCGGGCTTTCCCGATCTCGGAGCGGGATTTGACCGGGCTGCGCTGGATCTGGTCACGCGGCTCGCCACGCCCTGGCGGGCGCCGCATCCTGACCTGGTCATCGTCGGGATCGACACCGAGACCCTTGCCGCGATTCCAGATCGATGGCCCTGGCCCCGAGACCGGTATGCGCGGCTCCTCACGGCCATCGGGGGGGCGGGACCGCGTGCGATCGTGTTCGACATCCTGCTGCAGCACCCCGAACCGGCTGACGGCGGAGCCGGCGATCGCGTGCTGGCCGAGACGCTGCGCCGGCTGGGAAATGTCCATCTCATCTCGCTGCTTGAGCAGCAGGAGACCGAGTTCGAACGGCGGAAGCGGCATTTCCGCAGCGCTCCCCTCTTTCGGCAGGCCGCGGCAGGTGAAGGCTTCGTCTGGGCCTGGGTCGATCCGGACGGGATCGTTCGCTCCTTCGTTCTCCGCGACGAGCAGATGGAGCTGAACAGCTGTGCGTTGTCGATGGCCCGTCTCCTGGGCTCCGAACCAATCTCACTGCCCCAGCCCGATGAGGAAGGCCGCTCCCGTGGCCTGATCGCCTTTGCCGGCCGCGGTGGCGTCGCCCCGACGCTCTCGGCGCTGGATTTCCTCGAAGGCCGCATCCCGGCCGGGGCGCTCGCCGGGAAAACGGTGTTCCTGGGCGTCACGGCGCCGATCCTCCATGATTTCCACCGCACCTGCCACGGACTGATGGCGGGAACGCGCCTGCTGTCCGCCTGCACCGACACGCTGGCGCAGCATCGCCTGATTCTCCGGCACGAGGGCCGCGGCTGGCGACTGGTGCTGGTCCTTCTCGGTTTCCTGGCCGGCGCCGGCCTCATCCGGGCCCGGCCAGCCCGTCCCTGGGTGGCCCTTGCCGCCGGCACCATCCTCGGCGGCCTCGGCTGGGCGGTCGTGCTGTTCGCCGCGGGCCATGCCCTGCCGCCGTTCCCTCTGCTGGCCGGGCTTCTGGTGGCCGGACTGTCCAGCATCGCCCTGTTGCGCCTCGTGCAGCTCCTCTCGCTGCAGACCCTCCAGGCCGAAGCGGCAGCGGCAGGCCAGGTCCAGCGGCAGCTGTTTCCCCCACCCGTCTGGAATAGCGGCGAGTATATCAGTTTCGGCTGCTGCCAGCCGTGCAGCGCGGCTGGCGGGGATTACTTCGACGTAATCCCGGTCGGCGAAGAGGAGACCGTGTTTCTGGTCAACGACGTCGCCGGCCACGGGATTGGGGCGGCGATGGTCGCCTCGATGCTCAAGGCTGCAATTACCACGCTGCAGGACCGGGAATCGTTTTCCCTCGGCCAGGCGGTGGACCGGCTGAACGCGCTGCTGTTCCGGCTGTTCCACGGCCGGAAGATGGTGACCGGTGTCTTCTGCCGGCTCGAACACCGGACACACCGGCTCACCCTGATTTCGGCCGGGCATGTTGCAAGCATGATCGTCCGCGCCGGCGGCGCGGTTGAGGAGCTCGGAAAGCCCGGACTGCCCCTTGGTGTACGGGCAACCACGCGTGTCATACCGGTTGAAATGGAATTTCTTCCCGGGGACACCCTGGTGTTGTATACTGATGGGGTGGTCGAGATGATCGACCGCCAGGGAACCCCGCTGGGCTACCCCGCCTGGAAGGAGCTGCTCGCAGCCCGGGCGCCTCTCGTTCCGGATACCGAGACGGTCGGGGAGCTTCTGGCGAAGGTGCGGGCGCACGGGCAGGGGCTCGAGGCGGGCGATGACGTGACGCTGCTCCTGCTCCACCGGCAGGCGGCCCCTGCCGTGACCGTATGAGAGAACGATGGAAAAACGGAGGATTGAGATGTTCGGGCCAAAGTATACACATAAGCATATATCGTTGTTTATATTGTCTAATCTGCATTCCGGCTTTCGTGCGATCCTTGCCGTCTGTTTTCTGGCCTCGATCCTGATTGCTGCGGGATGTGGCGGAGGTGGCGGGACTTCCCCCGTTGCATCGCTGAAAGCGGTTCAGGGTAAGGTCGAAATCCGCCCTGTCGGCGCATCGACGTTCGCCGCCGCGGCTGCCGCTCAGCCGCTTGTCGCCGGCAGTGCCGTCCGGACGGGCGAGGACGGACAGGCCCAGATCCAGTATGCCGATGGAACCGACGTGGCCATCCAACCCGAAACCTTTTATGAGATCAAGTCTCAGAACTCGCTCGGCCGTCAGGAGTCGGGTTCGGCGCGGTATCGCGTCACGCCCCAGAAGAGCTCCGTCGGCGTCGAGACGCCGCACGGCGTCACCGCCGTTCTGGGCACCGTGTTCCGCCTCGACGTCACGGCCCAGCAGACCGTGGTGACCCTGCAGGAAGGCAAGGTGCGGTTCACCGCCGCCGCCGGCGGTTCGGTCGATTTGGCGCCGGGCCAGCAGGTGACGGCTCCCGCGGGAGCCGCTCCGGGCAAGCCCGCCGAGCTCGATCCCTTCACGCTGGAATCCCTGTTCAACCCTGGCAGCAAAGCTCCCGCTATCAATCAGCGCTGACACCCGGGAGGAAACGCATGATCGCCTCCGGCCCGCACTCCCCCCGTCGCGGGGTGGCTCTTCCCATCGCGTTCCTGGCCCTGATTCTGGTCATCGGCATGGTCACCTCGATCTCGACGATGAACCAGGGGCTCAAGAGCCAGGTGTTCCATTCCAGCAACAATCAATGGTCGTTCCTGCTTGCCTATTCGGCCATGTCCAGACTCGTGGCAAAGATCCATGCCGGCGCCTGGGCACAGCGCCCCTTTGCCTCCGCGCCCTACCGGGAAACCGGGGTTCCGCTGCAAGGGGGGACGTATGACCTGTTCGTCGAGAACACTCCCGGCCACCCGTTTCAGGCCGACATCTACGTCAAAACCTCGCTGGCCGGCACATCGCGGCTGTATTTCTGGCGCATCACCTTCAACGACGATCTGCTCGACGTCTCGAATCGGATCATCGTTGAGTTTTTCAAGGCGGGTGAACCGGGCGATTTCCCTGCGACTGCAGGCCCTTCACGCTTCTCGAAGCTCGTCGATGATCTGCTGACCGAGCGGGCGGCGAACCAGAAAAAATCCGACGAGATGGCCGTGACGCTCGGCCCGGTGACGACCGTGAAACAGGCATTGGAGCAGCTCGGGGGCCGGCAGCCGCCTCCCTTTACGAAGAGTTATCCATCAACCCCCGGCGACACCCTTTTCCCCAACAGGCCGGCGCCCACCTTCCCCGTCGTGGCTCCGCCCACCAACGGCGAGGTGCCCACCAGCCCCGGTCCCGGTCCCTCGACTCCCCTTCCGGGCGCCCCATCTTTCCCGACGATGCCCACATCCCCCATTCCCACGGACGCTGCGATGTTCGATCTGAACAATCAGGTCAAGACGATCAAGGATACGGCGAAGCTCGCGAACGAGAAATACAACTCGGGGAAGGACGTTGCCGACCAGGGAACGGGAGGCAACTGGGCAGAAGCCAATCCGATCCTGAATGAAGCCGAGGAAGCGCGCTACAAGGCCATGGCCGGGATGAACGAGCTGGTGTCGCTAGCCAGCACCAACCTTCTGAACGCCCCAAGTGCAGAGGCGGCACGCGCAACCGAAGAAATGGTCTCCTCCACGATGATCACGGCGTATCAGGACATCGTTTCTGGCGTTTCCCGTGCCTTCGAGGATTTCGGCAAGAGCAAGGAGATCACGGCAGGTCTGACGACATCGGCAGCCGCCCAGGAGCTCCTCGACGGTTGGGTCGGGACGCTGGAGGGACTCACCAAGTCCCAGCAGGCCACGAACGAGCTGATGGACAAAATCGACACGTTTTCCAAGACCCCCGAGGTCGCCAAGGCTCAGGCAGATGCGGAAAAGGCTCTGCAGGACGTGGTGGATTCGGTGAAACAGGCCATCGAGGACGCCAAGGCGAAGCTCGCGGAGCTGAAAGCCAAGGAAGAGGCTGAAAAAAAAGCCAAAGAAGAGGCTGAAGCTGCCGCAAACGGCGGCTCGCAAGGGGGAAGCTGACGTGGTGAACGACATCTCTTCGGCTCTTCCTCGACGTGGTTCGCGGAACAGTGCCGGCGTGACGATGATCGAGCTGCTGGTCGCGATCGGCATCGTCGTGTCGGTCTCGACGATCGGCATGCGGTTCATGCAGTCGGTAGGCAAGTCGCAGAAGGCAATGTCGGCCCAGACCAACCTGCAGATGGAGGCCCGGCGCGTCTTCGACAAAGCCGTCGAGCAGATCCGGGAAGGAACGGAACTGGTCCGGCCATATACCGGCGAGACGCTTTCCTACCTGATTTTCAAGGATATCGTGAACTGCACGACCATCCTGTATCTCGAGCCGAACAATCCTGCATCGGAGAAGCTGAACCGACGCGTATTCAAGCTTCTTTCGTATCGCACGAACTATACCGGCACATATGATTCCCGGAACGAGAAGGTGCTTCTCGACTCGGTTCGCGGGATGACCTTCACAAGTCTCTCGCCAAACAGTGTCCAGGTCAACGCAACCGTCCTCCATGAGCAAGACGAGTTCCAGTTTCTTGCTCATATCGGCCTGATGAACCTGGGAGGGCTCGAATGAAGCGTCTGCCCCGCCACGCCGTGACCCTCGTCGAGATTCTGGTCGGTCTCGGGATCCTGGCCGTGATCGGAACCATGCTGGTTTCCACGCTGCGTTCCGGCCGGAAGGAGATCCAGTTCTCTTCAGATCATCTGAACGCGATCATTCTCTCGCAGAAAGTATTCGAGGATCTGATCGAGGAGATGGCGATGAACCCCTACGGTCTCGAAACTCTTGGCGTGGAGGGCACGTCGCCCGTTCCCCAGGAGATCACAGACGGGCGCTCGGTGTTCTTCTCCTATATCGAGGATCGCAGGGAGCCCTGGGGCTTCATCGACCCGGTCGCCGACGGTTCTATAGGACCTCAGATGAAACCGCTCTATGACGACATCAAAAAGTTCAAGTTCGGCCTGTCGGGAAACAGGATCGCCCCACCGGGAAACGGCGAAGACAGCAACCTCGTCATGTGCAGGCTGGGCTTCTCCTGGCAGACCCAGACGGGAAAGGGCGAGTTCGAATCGACCTGCCAGCTGTTTTCCCCGGCCGAGGAAAAGAAAGCCGATCTGGCCGCTGCCGTCGACGAGCCGGCGCTCGACGCCCGCATTCCCGCCGAGGTGTATAGCCGGCCGGGCAAGACGATTCCGGAACTGGCGACGGAGATCGGGGAAAACGTCGAGACGATCCGGGCGCTCGGCCGAATCGCCCTCCTGACGCAGGATTTCGTCGACTCCGAGGGGTTCCGGCGCCAGAAGGAGAAGATCGCCGAAGCAAAGCAGCGGCTGAGCCTGACACCCGCCACGAGCCTGGACACCCAGTATGAATACCGGCTCACCCTCGCGCGCCTTTGGTATGATCTTGCCAAGCGGTGTTTCCAGGTCGTCGCGTATCTGGTGCCCGCCTTCAACGAGTTGAAGCAGCAGGGCCGTTTCACGGCCGGGACGGGAAGCGGCTTCGATCCGATGGCGCTTCAGGGCCAGCTGCAATCGTATCGGATCATCTACGAGCATTTCGCGGGCAGCCTGATCCAGTCGCGTTACTATTATTACAGCCTGCTCGAAAGCGATCTGAGCCAGTACAAAGGGGGCAAACGCCAGCTTCAGACGCTACAGAAGCTGATGGACATTTATCGGGTCGTCGCCATCCTGCCCACGCGGCCGCAAGGCGCCCAGGAATACCGGAGTTTCCTGGAGCGGATGAAAACGCTGGGCCGGGGCCGCAATCCTTTTCTCGTGCGGCTTGTGGACCAGGAACTGGTGTTCGTGCAGTCCCCCTCGCAGTGGTATGACCGGCTCCCCAACCTGAAACGGATTGCCGCCATCCTCCAGGATCAGATTCCCGGCATTCTCGGATTCATCCGCGAAAAAAGCAATGCCGCCGTCACCGGCAATTCTCCGGCCAGTTCGACCGCATCCACCGGGAGCTGACCGGCTTCACCCCACGATCACATCCCTCGGAGGCTCCCATTTGTCTGAGATGGTTCGGGGGACATCGGCTCATGAGGCTTCGGGCTTCTTGCCTCCGTGGTGGGCGCCGGCTTCGATCCAGTTGCGGGAGAGGATCAGGCCGACCGGTGAGATGCAGGCGATGACGCCGTAGATCAGCCACATCGTGCTCGAATCGTGGATGACGAGCAGTTTCATCCATTCATTCAACGGCGCCTCGGCCCAGCTGCCGAGGAAAAAGGTGCCGATCGACTGCGGAATGCCGAAGAAGCTGTAGATGCCGTTCATGTCGGGCGGAGCCGGCACGAACCAGCTCAGCATGAATCCGGAGTATAGGCCGGTGGTGAACTTCGCCAGGAACCAGGGGATGCCGGCCAGGCCCATGTAAGCGCCGACTTTTCCCTCGGGCGCAAGATCCGCGACATATTCCAGGAACCGCGACGACCACAGCGCCTCGCCAAGCGAGAATAGAAGCACGTAGAGAATGAGCATGGTCAGGTCGGGGCCGGGCACGAGAATGAACGTCGTGGCGGCAGACACGGCCGAGCCGATGATCATCATCGTGATGACGCTGACCTCGCGGGTGAGCGCGGCGATGAGCGGCACGAAGATGACGATGATCGTCGGGTTGAGCGCGTTGATCCATTCGAACTTGGCGCCGACCTCGGTCGGGAAACAGCGGAACACGTAGTCGGGCATCGTCAGGAACTGGTGCGCAAACAGCGTCCGAACCGGCAGGAGAATGAAAATGAAGAACATGAACCTGGCGTCGAGGAAGGGAAGCTCCATCAGCTTGTCCTTCCAGGTCTTCGGCGCCTCGTCGGCGGCCGGCTTCGGCGGCTCGGCCTTCGCGTTCGGATCCCGCCAGCGACACTGTTCGTCGACCGAGCGGGTGAACATGGCCAGGTGCGCCAGGGTGACGAGGCCGGTGATGGTCACGCAGACCCAGAACACGCCGTCGATCCCCCAGCCGAGGCCGTTGAGACCGCCGAGGAAATGCTCGTCGGTGCGCACGAACGGCGAGATGAACCCTTCGGCCATGATGCCGAGGTTCATGATCGCATAGAGCAAACTATACCCGATCGTCGCCGTGCGCGGGTCGGTGTATTCCTTCGTTCCAGCATACAGCGCCGGCTGCAGCACGCCGGAGCCGAACGCCATCAGCAGCAACCCCAGCCAGGCGAGGCTCCATCCCGCGTAGGACTCGCCGCCGTACGGCGCGATGACCGTGAACACACGACCGGCCAGCAGCATCAGCAGCGAAAGCGTCAGGGCGTTGCGCACCCCGAGCCTGTCGGAGATGAAACCGCCGCCGAACATGAACAGCGTAACCAGCCCGGTGAAAGCCGAGACGCTGATCCCGACCATGGCATCCGGCATGCCGAGGCGGGTGCCGAGGAAGCGCGTCAGCAGGGTCAGAATGCCGAAATACGCGATCCCGTCGGCGAAGTTCACCAGGTTGACGAGCCAGAACACCTTCGATGCCCCGAAGAGAATCTTCAGGGACTCCATCAAGGTCAGTTTTTCATTGTCATTCGCAGTCGCTTCCATCCGTCTCTCCGTTCTCTGATTCGATGCGCGGCAGCGTCGTCTCGGGCGGCGCCCCTCACAAACTGTCCGCGAAAGTTTACTCCAATTCCCCCGATTTGTCTTGCACCGTCTGTCGTTCACCGGGGCAAGACCATCCGTTGCCAACCCTCTGAGCCACGACGCACGGCGAGTTCACCGCAGGCGCAGAGTCTGGTTTTCATCTGCCCTGCACCTGCGTCATCTGCGCATTGGTTCCGTCAGCTTCCGGCCGAAATTTCTCGGCGCGCATTGACACCGCACCCTACGGCATGGTTCCCTTCGGCGCATGACAGAATCCGGTGGAATGACGGGAATGGAGCGAAAGGCGCTGTTCGGCGCCGTTGCGACCCAGTTGATCACGGGCAGCACCTACCTGTTCGCCAAGCTCGCCCTGAACGAGTTCGCTCCGATGGCGCTCGGCTGTCTCAGGTTCTCGATCACCGCCGGCGTGTTCACGCTGCTGCTGGGCTGGAAAAAAGTGCTGACGCTCCCCCGCCCCGCCGACCGAGGCCTGTTCCTGGCCCTCGCCGCGCTTGCCGTGCCGCTGAACCAGGCGCTGTTCCTGACCGGCCAGAAATATGCCCCCTCGAGTCACGGCGCCCTCATGTACGCGTTGACGCCCCTGATGGTGCTGGTTCTCTCCGGCATCTTTCTCGGGGAAAGAGCCACCTGGCCGAAACTCGCCGGTGTCGCGCTCGGCTTCACGGGGGTCGCGACGGTGCTTCTCGATCGGCTGGCAGGCGTTTCCGGGGAAACGCTGTTCGGAGACGCGCTGCTGTTCCTGGCTGTGGTCACATGGGCCGTCTTCACGATTCTCAGCAAGAAAGCGCTCACCCGCTACACGCCGCTGGAGGTGACCGGAACGGCCCTGACGCTCGGCGCTGTCCTGTTTCTGCCGGTCGGAGGCTACGCGCTCGCCGTCCAGGACTGGGCGGCGGTGACACCGACCGGGATCGGTTCCGTTCTATATCTTTCGTTATTGACGTCGGTCGTTGCCTATCTCGTCTGGGCTTGGGCTCTTCGGATTCTGGAGGCCGGCAAGGTCGCCGTCGTATCGAACCTGCAGCCGGTCATCGCCGTCGTTCTCGGCTGGGCGTTCCTCGGGGAACCGGTCACGGCGCATTTCATCGCCGGCACCGCGCTCGTTGTCTCCGGCGTGTTCCTGACCCAGCGCGGCTGAAGCATGTCCCGTTCAGGAGAACCGCCGCCCTGGGTGGGGGCGGCGGCCTGAAGGGAGGAGGTTGAGGTTTCTGCTATTTCAGGCAGGACCGGATCCGACATCCTGGTGCGGTTCCGCTCCTGTTGTCAGACGCGTATCAGGAGAGAGCTTTTCCGATTTCCCGGATCAGGTCCCGGACGGCTTCCTGGGATTCCTGGTAGATCTGGTAGTTCTGGTTGTCGGTTTCTTCCCAGACAGGCATGATATGCATGCCCTCATCCGAACCGCCGGGGAACGGGAAACCCGCACCGCCGAGCGAATCCGGGTCGAACTGCATGTTGGCCAGCCACAGGGAGACGATCGCCCCGCGCAGCTTCCCATATTTCGCGAGCAGGGCGTCTTTGTCCTTCGGTTCTGCGCCGGTCTTGATCAGCGCTTCGAGGTTCGCCAGGCGGGCCTGCATGACGCTGCTCTTCGCGACGAACGAACTCCAGATCAGTCTCGTGTCCCTGCGCCGCACGGCGGAAGCGCGAAACATGGCGATCTCACCGTCGGCCGCGAGCACGCTGTCAAACACCTTCGGGGTCAGGATCGTCGCATCGGCGATCGTTTCGATCTTCGCCGCATCGACGAGGCCGATGACTTCCTCGAACGCCGACCGGAGGCCGTTCCAGTTCACGCCTCCGTCCGACAGGATCACGCGACCGTGGGTTCGTGCGGCAAGCGTCTCCGGCGTCGCAGCGAAGACCGCGCTCCCCACCAGAGCCACGACCATCAACGCAACCTGTGCCATGCGAATCATCGTTTTTCTCCTGGAACCGCGATTTTTCAGGAAACACGTCGCAACTTGCGTACCATCACCGCACCCCACGTGAAACGCTGAAATATCGGTGCTTTCGCGCATTGTTTTGCGCCCGAGTGCCGATTTTTCCGCGTTTTCTGTCACGTTTTCGGCACAGGCACCTGGGGAGGTTCGTTTCATCAAAGGCATGGTAAGCTTGGATCATGCGATACTTGTTTCCGGAGGACTTCATCTGGGGGGCGGCGACGGCGGCCCTGCAGGTCGAGGGGGCGACGGCGGAGGACGGGCGGGGCGACTCGGTCTGGGACGTCTTCTGTCGCGAGCACTCCGAGCGAATTTTCGGGCGTGCGACGCCCGAAACGGCCTGCGACCAATATCGCCGGTTCGCCGAAGACGTGCGGCTGATGCGCGAATTCGGGATCAGGGGATACAGGTTCTCGATTTCCTGGCCGAGGCTGTTTCCGGGCGGGGACGGCCCGCTGAACGAACGCGGAGCGGCGTATTACCACCGGCTGATCGATGCGCTGCTCGAAGCCGGCATTCAGCCGCACGTCACGCTCTTCCATTGGGATCTTCCCCAGCCTCTCGGGGCGGCGGGGAACTGGGAATCGATGCGCACCGTCGCCGCGTTCGAATCGTATGCGGCGACCTGTTTCCGGTTGTTCGGCGACCGCGTAAAGCGCTGGGCCACGCTCAACGAACCGGGTTGGATGACGCTGAACGGCTGGGTCACGGGCCTGCATCCGCCCGGAAGGAAAGACTTTCGCGCAGCCATCCAGGTCGCGACAAACCTGATGATCGCGAACGCCCGCGTCTACGAACGATTTCATGCCGACGGCCGGGACGGCGAATCGGGTATAGCGCTGAATATGTCACCCGTCATGCCCGCAACGCAGGATCCCGCGGATGTCAGGGCGGCGGAACTGGCCGACGCGGTTCTGAACCGCTGGTTCAGCGATCCGCCCATGCACGGCAGGTTCCCGCAGGCCGCCGTTTCCCTGTATGAACGCCACGGGCTGATGCCGGTGATCGCTCCGGACGATCTGAAACGGCTTTCGCGACCTTCGGCGGACTTTCTCGGCATCAATTACTATTATCCGCACCACGCCTCGGCCGACGCGCCCGAGACCGATTTCCATCTCAACATCTCGGGCAATCGACAGGAGACCTGCACCTACGCGATCGAAGGGCTGTTCCGGTTCGTTCCGCCGGCGCAGGGCCGCGCGACCGACTGGGGCTGGGAGATCGCGCCCGAGGTTCTCGGCGACCTGCTGATCGCGCTGCATCGGGAACGGCCGGGCCTGCCGCTCGACGTGACCGAGAACGGGATCGGCATGCCCGACGCGCCCGGCCCCGACGGCATCATCGACGACCAGCCCCGCATCGGATTCATCCGCGACCATCTCGCCGCCGTCCATCGCGCCCGAGCCGCCGGCGCCAACGTGCGCGGCTACTACGTCTGGTCGCTGCTCGACAACTTCTCCTGGCTCAACGGGTATAAAAAGCGCTACGGCTTGTTTTACGTCGACCGCGCCACCTGTGACCGCACGCCGAAGAACAGCGCGTTCTGGTACCGCGACGTTTCGAGGAATCACGGCTTCTGAAAGGACGATCCCCCGCCGGCGCCCGATCGGGCCGGCGGGGGATTTCGCCTCTTGATACGATCGTTTATTGAGTCCCGCATATCAAATACCAGCTTCGTCTTTCCGTTCGTGCTGAGCTTGTCAAAGCACGAACAGCCACTTGCAGATGATTCCTCATTTCGCCCTTTGACAGCCTCAGGGCGAACGGGTGGCTTTCATTCTGCAGGAATCAATATCGCAGACGCCGTGAAGGATGTTCCGAACGCTACAGCCGGTCACTTTGCCGCCCCCGCGGCGGCGGCCAGCAGGGCCTGGAGTTCGACGGCATACTGATCGGCGTTCAGGCCGACCAGCAGGTGCAACACGTCACCGGACACGCGCATCGTGGCGTGGACGCCCGAATCCCGCAGGGCATCGTCTGCAACATGTTTCGCGTCTCCGAGCGTGACGCGGAGTCTCGTCGCGGCGCAGGCTTCGATCCGCTTCACGTTGGAAGCGCCGCCCAGAGCGGCAAGCATGGCACGGGCCTTTTCCGGAGCGTTCGGATCGCGCTTTCGCGAGAGGTCGGCGGCGGTCGGCCGCGTCGCGGCAGCGGCCTGCGGGAGTTCGTCCGGTTTCAGTTCGGCTTCGTCGCCGGCCGACTCGAGATACTCCTTCATATCGGTCATCAGGTTTTCCGATCGGGTGCCGAAAATAGCCTGGATGCCGCTTCCGGCCGTGACGACACCCGCGGCGCCCAAAATTTTCAGCCGTTCGGGACTCGCTTTCGCCAGGTCGTTCACCTCGACGCGCAGCCGCGTGATGCAGGAATCGAGGCTTTTGATGTTGCTCTTTCCGCCGAAGGCGAGAACGATCTGACGGGCGAAATCGTGCGCGATCTCGACGGCGGCGCCGCCGGCGACGCGGCTGTCGGCCGCCTCTTCCGGTTCGCGGCCGGGCGTCTTGAGGTCGAACGTCAGGATGAACCACCGGAAGAGGAAGAAGTAGATGAGGGCCCAGCACGGCCCGACGACGAACATCCAGAGGGCTTTCGTCGACTGCGGGAACAGCACGATGTAATCGATCAGTCCGTGGGAGAAGGTCATGCCGTGCTTGATTCCGAGGGTGATGCAAAGGGCGAACGCGCCGGCCGCCATGACCGCGTGCAGGCCGTACAGCAGGGGCGCGACGAAGATGAACGAGAACTCGATCGGCTCGGTGATGCCGGTCAGGAAGGACGTCAGCGCGGCCGACATCATGATGCCGCCCACCCTCGCCTGGTGCTCCTTCCGGGCGCAGAACCACATCGCGATCGCGGCGGCGGGCAGGCCCCACATCTTGAACAGGTAGCCGCCGGCCATGTTGCCGGCCGTCGGATCGCCCGCGACGTACCGCTGGATTTCGCCGTGGATCGCCGTTTTCGTGACAGGGTCGATGTATTCGCCGACCTCGAAGAAGAACGGGACGTTCCAGACGTGGTGCAGCCCGAACGGGATCAGCGCCCGCTCGACGACGCCGTAGATCGCGAACGCCATCGTCGGGTTGCCGCTCGCCGCCCATTTCGAGAAGACGCCGATCAGTTTTCCGATGGGGGGCCAGACGAAGCTGAGCACGATTCCCAGCAGGATCGCGGCGCCGGCCGTCAGGATCGGCACCAGCCGCTTACCGGCGAAAAAGCCGAGATACGGCGGCAGCTGCACCTTGTAGAACCGGTTGAACAGCCAGCCGGCGATGCCGCCGATCAGGATGCCGCCGAACACGCCCGTCTCGATGCTGGGCATGCCCATGACGAGCCTCGTGTCGACGCCCAGGACGCCTGCCATGACGCCCATCGTGGCCGTCATGACGACGAAGCCCACGGTGCCGGCGAGGGCCCCGACGCCGTCGTTGTTGGTGAAGCCGAGCGCGACGCCGATCGCGAAGATCAGCGCCAGATTGCCGAAGATCGAGTCGCCGGCCTTCGCCATCAGGGCGGAAACCGTCGGAGGAATGAAGCCGAACTTCGCGCTGCCGATGCCCAGCAGGAGGCCGGCGACGGGAAGCACGGCGACCGGGAGCATGAGGGCTTTCCCGACCTTCTGGAGAGAGGCGAAGGCGTTATTCAATATATTCATCGGTATTTTCTCCTCAGGCTCCGGCCACGGCCGATGCGGCGAGTTCGCGGACGGCGGCGGGACTGTCGAGCGTCAGCGCCTTTTCGGCGAGGCTCCGGCAGTCGGACATCGCCAGCCTGCGCACCAGGGCCTTGATCGAGGGGATCGCGGGCACGCTCACGCTCAGTTTGTCGACGCCGAGGCCCAGCAGGATCGGGACCGCCCGGGCGTCGCCGGCGAGGCCGCCGCAGACGCTGACGGGCCGCTGGTGGTCACGGGCGGCACGGACGGTCAGTGCGATCAACTGGAGAACGGCCGGATGCAGACCATCGACCTGGGAAGCCAGTTTCGGGTGTCCCCGGTCCATCGCCAATGTATATTGGGTCAAATCGTTCGTGCCGATCGAGAAGAACGCGGCCTCGTGCGCGAACCGTTCGGCAAGCAGCGCGGCGCTGGGCACCTCGACCATGATGCCGGCCGGAACCGGCGAGACGCCGAGCGCCTTCGCCTCCTCCTCGAGGATGTCCCGGGCGGCCCGGAACTCGGCGAGGCTCGCGATCATCGGAAACATCACCTGGACGGCCGCGCCGCCGGATGCCGCGGCGCGCAGAACGGCTCGCAGCTGGGGGCGCATGATGTCGGGGCGGTCCAGCGCGACACGCAGGCCCCGGATGCCGAGGAACGGGTTTTCCTCGCGCGGAAGCGGAAGATAGGAAAGAGGCTTGTCGCCGCCGACGTCCAGGGTGCGGATCGTCAGCGTGCGGCCCTGTCCGAGGGTTTGGGCCATGGCCGTGTAGGCGGCGGTCTGCTCGTCTTCGGTCGGCGGCACGGCCCGGTCGAGGAAGAGGAATTCCGACCGGAGGAGGCCGACGCCTTCGCCGCCGAGTTTCACCGACTGGTCGGCATCGGCCTGGCCGCCGATGTTCGCCACGACGGCGATCTTGCTGCCGTCGCGCGTGAGGGCGGGCTCGGCGGCGGCGGCGAACTCGGCGCGGCGCCGTTCCTCGGCCGCTTTCTGCTCGCCCCGGACCTTCTCGATCTCGGCCGCGGGCGGATTCAGCCGCAGGATGCCATTCGAGCCGTCGAGAACCGCCGGAAGATCATCCGCGACGTCGAGCACCCGGGGTTCGATCGCGGCGATGGCCGGCAGGCCGAGGGATCGGGCGAGGATGGCCACATGCGAGGTTGCGCCGCCGGCCACGGTGGCGAACCCGAGAACCTTTCCGCGGTCGAGCGCCGCCGTATCGGACGGGGTGAGGTCTTCCGCGACGAGGATCGTCTCGGGCGGGAACTCCCGCTTTTCCTCGCCGACCCCGAGCAGGATGCGGAGCACGCGGCGTCCGACGTCGCGCAGGTCGTTCGCGCGCGCCGCCAGCAGCTCGTTGCTCATGGCGGCGAGCCGGTCGGCCTGGACCGTGATGGCGGCATCCCATGCGGCCGCGGCGCTTTTTCCCTTCGCGATGGCGCTTTCGGTCAGATCGAGCACGTCGGGATCGTCCATCAGTTCCTGGTGGGCCGCAAATATGGCGGCTTTTCCGGCGTCGGCCGCGGCGGCGAGCCTGTCATGGAGCGCTCCGGTCTGCTGTTTCGCCTGTTCGAGCGCCTGGCCCAGCTTCCTGCGCTCGATTTCGGGAGTTTCCGCCGTTTCCGGGACGTGAAGATCGGTGCGGACGAGTTTTCTGATGCGTCCGACAGCCAGCCCCGGCGAGGCGGAAACGCCCGTCAGGCGGTTCGGGTCACCGGAAACGAGAGCGGCCGGTCTCGATTCCGGCGTTGGCGCCGTGACGGCTCCGGGCGGAAGAGCCCGGGCCGCCTGCGCGGCCCTGCCGCCGCCCTCCCCCAGTCCGTCGCGCACAGCTGGCAGGATAGCCGCCAGCGCAGCTTCGGCATCAGGGCCCTTCGCGGTCAGGTAAATCTTGTCGCCACATCGCACGTCGAGACCCATGATCGCGACAAGGCTTCGGGCGTTCGCGGCAGCCGTTCCCCGGTGCAGCCTGATCTCGGATTTATACCGGCGGGCCAGGCCGGCGAGAACCGCGGCGGGCCTGGCGTGGAGGCCTGTCGGGTTCGGAACGACGACCGCTTCCGACGTGAGGGTCTTCGCGAGGTCCGGCTCCGCTTCGGGAGCTCCGGCGGCCGGTTCCGCGAGATGTATTTCGAGCACGATATCCCTGCCTGACGAAACGGATCCGGTCGCCGGCTTCATCGATGCGACCCGCTCTGGCGTCGTGACGAGCACCTGGGTCAGGAGGCTCGCGGCGCGCCTGGCGACGAGGTCGGGATCGAACTCGATCAAGGGCTGGCCGATCTTGATCGCTTCGCCGGCCCTGACGAGGGGCTTGAACCCGTCCCCCTTGAGATGGACCGTATCGATGCCGATATGCATCATGATTTCGAGGCCCGCCGCCGGGGAAAACGTGATCGCGTGACCGCAGGAATGAACCTGCGTGACGGTTCCGTCGCAGGGTGCTTTCAAAACCGGATCGACCGGGTCGATCGATATGCCATCACCTACGATTTTCTGTGCAAACACGGGATCGGGCACCAGTTCAATCGGCACCAGGATTCCCGACAGCGGCGCTTTCAGCACGAGCGTTTGCGGCTGATTCCTCGTCATCTCTTCCTCCGATGGCCCCCGCCTCGTCGCAGGGGTGTTCCGCCACTATACCACCGGCCGGGCACACATGCGAAACTCCCCGCAAACCGCCGCCGGAAACAAAGGAAGCGCACCCGCGATGGGTGCGCTTGAAGGGGTTGAAGCAGACAGGGGATGGGGGACTACGATTTCCGGAGGTTCTTCGTTCCGAGGCTGAGAAGGAATCCGAGGCCGAGGCTGACGAACGAACCGATCATCAGGAGAGACGCCCAGGTCGTCGTCGAGAGGGTACGACCATAGTCATAGATATTGCCGGCGGCCGACTTGATGCCGAGACCGAAATACCTGACCGCGACGAGGCCGAGAAAGCCGACGCAGAAAAGGTTCCGCCTGGTGAATGCGACGACGAGGTGGGCGCCGAACACGAGATACCAGTTGATGGTCGAGAGACCGCCGCCGATCTCGTCCGTCCTGGCGGTGAAGAGTGCGAACAGCGTCAGGCCGATCAGCACCGTGGCGTCGTAGGTGTTGATCGAGTACATCTTTGCGATCTGCGTGCGGAAGAAACTTTGGAAGAAAAAAACGCCGGCGAGCAGATACGGCAGATAGACGAAGGTCAGGTTGCCGATCGCCGGGTTTCCGGCGGTCGCGTCGGCCATCACGTTCTTTTCGAGCTGGAACGGCAGGATCGCGAAGGGGAACAGCAGGAGCGCCCAGGAAAACGTCGTCGCGTCGCCGACATACGGGTTGGGCTCGGCTTCCTCGAGACTGCTGTTGCGCCAGTTGGCGACGATGACCGGGAGCTGGATCGCGGCCGCGACGAGCCAGATCATGTACACGTCCACCTGGCCGGAAAACGGCATTCCCGGATTGCCGCTTCCCGTCGAATCCATGACTGAGTATATATAATTAGGAGAATAATATATCATGCCGAACGCCATGAGCGGATAGACGAGACGTTCCCAGCGCACCTTGATCTCGAGCCAGGTGAGAACGGCCCAGACCTTGGCCGCACCGAGAACAAGATAGAACGTGGAAAGGGTGAAGCCCCATGACCGGTCCATCACCGCGATGCGCACCTGGTAGAACGTGAGATCGGCCAGGAACACCATGACGAAGACGAGCAGCAGTTTGCCGTGCCGGCTGTTCGTGCCGGTCCGGAGCAGGTAGATCGCCATGGCCACCAGGACGATCTCGTAGACGTTCTGCACGCCGAAGAAACCGGCGACGGTCCCGACGCCGACCGCGTTTTCCGACGCCGCGCCGTTGACCAGATACAATCCCGCGATCATCAGCAGCACGCTCACCAGGTAGAGCGGGTTGGCGTCGATGATCAGGCGCATCCAGCCGCCGTCTTCACCTCCGTCTCCCGCATGTCCGGAAGGCGGCACGCCGTCCGTGTTCTCCGGGCGCACGTCCCCGGCGTCGCGTGAACGTTCCGGCTTCTGCGCGGCATCCGTCTGCTGCATCGGCAACTCCTGATTCGACGTGTTCTCTGTCATACCCCGCCTCCAATCGCCGCGATTTTTGATTCGATGCCGTTGCTTCGGCGCAACCGACATGCCAGCCCGTACACGGGATGTCGCACGTCACGGCGGCATCCCGAAAACTCGCGTTCAGAGCGCATTTCCCGCCACATTCACCGTTCGTCCGGCCCGGTCTCGAGCTCCGGATGCGTCATTTCTGTCCAGCGTCGAGGCGTCGGGAATGACGCAGGTCGAGGAGGTTTGGAAATGCGACGTTTTCATGTATGATGCTGACGATAGACACACACCGGATCGAGGAGGTTCTTGTGAGACACATCATCACCGCTTCCCTTCTGCTGCTTCTGCTGCTGGCCTTGTCGTCCGTCGTTCCGTCGCACGCCGCGCCGCCCCCCGTTCCCGCCGAAGCCGAGGCGGAATGGGAGGTCGAAAAGATCGTTCTGCACCGCGACAACGGCAAAGGGGAAGCCGGCGACGAGACATCCTGGTTTTATCCTTCCGACCACGTGCACCATGTTCTGGTGCGGTTCAAGTCGCTCAAGGTGGGCCTTCTGAAGCCGGTCGCGAAGTTCATCTCGGTGAACACCGCCGCCGGCCGCGACCTGGTCATCGCCGAGTCCCCATCGGAAACGGCCCTCGTCGGGAACGAGTACAAGGGGTCGCTGACGCTCGAGCGCGATTTCCCCGTCGGATACTACCGGTTCGAACTCGCAATCAACGGCAAACCCGTCGCGGCGACAAACTACTGCGTCATGGACAAGCCGGCTGATTTCAAAATCTACGATTATTCCCTCCACCTCCCCGATACAGACGGAGAACTTGGCGAGGAAGTGAAGGGGTTTACGACGGCAAACCGGCATCTGTATCTGAGCGTGCGGACATCGGGAATCGTGCCGGGCACCCGGCTGAAATGGATCTGGCGCGCTCTCGAAACGGAAAAAGGCCCCGGCGAGATCACCTCCGCCGAAGGGCTTCTGCAGGAGGTCGGGATCTTCAACCTCAGCCCCGATCTCAGACTGGAAAACCCGCTTCCGGTCGGTTCCTACAGTCTCGAAATGTATCTCGACGGCACCCCGATCGCATCTTTCCCCTTCGGCGTAGAAAAATAGCTTTTACAATAGAATAAACATCGCTGCATATTCGCAGGCGCGTTGGCTGCCTGGTTATTGAGTTCTGCAGAACAAAAGCCATTTTCTCCTTCCCGTTCGTGCCGAGCCTGTCAAAGCACGTGAAGCTCTCGCCCCTTCGATAGACTCAGGGCGAACGGGTGGTTTCGGGGTCGGCCGCCGGGCTTCTTTTCAGGAGAGGTCCGAACTGAGCCAGGAGGCACCCCGCGAGCATCAGCGCGCAGCCGGCCGTCGCGCGCCAGGACATGATTTCCCCGAGCAGCACCCGGCCCGTCCAGGCGGCGAACACGGCTTCGAGGCTCAGGATGATCGCGGCATGCGCCGGCAGGGCGTCTTTCTGCGCGATGACCTGGAGCGTATACCCGACGCCCACCGAGATCAGTCCGCCGTAGGCGATCGGCACGACTCCTCCCGACAGGCCGGTGAGGGTGACGGATTCGCGCCAGAAGGCCGTCGCCAGGCTGAGAATTCCGCAGACGATGAACTGGCCGATCGAGAAGGATATCGGCTCGAGCCGAGCCGCATACCAGCCGACCAGCAGAACGTGACCGGCCCAGAAGACTGCCCCGATCAGCTCCAGCAGGTCGCCGAACGCGATCGTGAACGCTTCGGTGACGCTCAGCAGGAACAGGCCGACGGCCGCCAGCACCACGCCAAACCAGGTCCACGCGTCCGGCCGATGGTGCGCGAACAAGCCGAACAGCGGCACGAACACCACGTACAACCCCGTGATGAACCCGGCTTTTCCGGCCGTCGTCCAGACGAGGCCGACCTGCTGAAGCGAGGCGCCGGCGAACAGGAAAACCCCGGCGATACAGCAAGCCCTGACATACCGCGACATCCCGAGATCGACCCCGGCGCCTTCAGCCCGGGCGACGTTCCGTTGGTGTCGGGCAAGCGGCAGAAGCGCGAGCGCGCCGAGCAGGAACCGCACGCCGTTGAACGTGAACGGTCCGACGCTGTTCATGCCGACGCGCTGTGCGACGAACGCCGCGCCCCAGACCAGGGCCGTCAGCAGCAGCATCGCATCAGCTTTCCAGATTTTCGTATTCATCCGCTCCTCCGCGTGCCGTAGTATCCGACGCCAGCCCCAGATTTGCAACCGTCCGCCGGAAGAAACCGCACGGGCGGGTGCATCGGCCGCATGGGCGTGATACGATGAACGCCGCAAAAATCACCCATGTATGGGAAATGAAGGAGTCAGGCATGTTGATACGCTCTCTGCTCACCGTTCTGGCCGTCGTCTGCTGCGCCGGCCTGGCTTTCGCCGAACAGTCCAGGGCCGCCCAGCCCGTCCAGGGTTGCAAGGTCCAGCTCGCGGACGTCGAGGGGATGCCCTTCGCCCCCCGGTTCGATTTCACGAAGGAAGAAGTCGCGAAGGTCGCCTCCGACTCGCGCAAGGAGCTCGACGCGCGCCTCGAGGAGATCGTGAAGATCCCCGCCGGCAAACGCACGTTCGACAACACCGTGAAGGCGTTCGAAGCGGCCCTGTCGGATTTCGGCGACGTCATCACCCTTCCGATCTTCATGTCGTATGTCTCGAAGGATGCCGCGGTGCGCGAAGCGGCAGCGGCGCTCGAAGAGGAATCGAGCAAATACACCGTCGAGATCATGACCCGGCGCGACCTGTACAACGCCGTCAACGAGTTCGCGCAGACAAAGCCGCAGCTTTCCGATGAAGATCAGTTTCTGCTCGACCGCATCATGCTCGGGTTCAAGCGCAACGGTCTCATGCTGTCCGAAGCCGACCTCGCGACATACAAGGAGCTGAAGCAGCAGCTCGTCGCGACCGAGCTCAAGTTCGAGAAGAACATCCGCGACTGGAAGGACCAGCTCGAGGTCACGAAGGAAGAGCTCGAAGGCCTTCCCGAGGATTTCATCGCTGGCCTCGCCACCACGACCGACGGCAGGTTCGTCGTGACCCTCAATTACCCCGACTACTTCCCGATGATGGACAACGCGAAGAACGACGACGTCCGTCGCCGGCTCGAGTTCAAGTTCAACAACCGCTGCGCCGACACCAACGTGCAGCTGCTCGAAGAGGGCCTCCGGCTCCGCCAGCAGCTCGCCGAACTGCTCGGATACAAGAACCACGCCGAATATCAGCTCGACGACCGCATGGCGAAGAAGCCCGAAACGGTCACCGAGTTCCTCGACCGCCTGCACGGCAAGCTGCTTCCCAAGGCGAAAGCCGAGCTGCGAGACCGCCTCGCCCTTCGTGCGAAAGAAGCCGGCATCCGCACCACCGAGCCCCTGATGGGCTGGCAGTGGCGCTACTGGAACAACCAGTACAGCAAGATGGTGCTCAACATCGACAAGGAAGCGATGAAGCAGTATTTCCCGCTCGAGACCGTCATGAACGGCATGCTCGCCATCTACGCCGAAGTCTTCGACGTGATCATGGAAAAAGCGGCCCTTCCCGTCTGGAACGAGGAAGTGATGTCCTACGTCGTGAAGGAGAAGAACGGCGAGGTCATCGGGTATCTCTACATCGACCTGTTCCCGCGCGACGGGAAATACAAGCATCAGGCCTGCTTCGGCCTGGTCGGCGGCCGCGAGCTGCCGGGCGGCGTCTATCAGAAGCCGGCTTGCGCCATCGTCGGCAACTTCAACCGGCCCGCGGCCGGCCAGCCCTCGCTGCTGACCCACGACGACGTCGAGACGATGTTCCACGAGTTCGGTCACGTCACCCACAATATCTTCACGAAGGCCCGCTACGGCATGTTCTCGGGAACCGCCGTCGCGCGCGACTTCGTCGAGGTGCCCTCGACCATCCTCGAGAACTGGGCCTGGAACAAGGACGTGCTCAAGCGCATCTCCGGCCACTGGAAGAACCCGTCCGAGAAGCTGCCCGACGCGATGATCGACCGCCTCATCAAGAGCCGCACCTTCGACACCGGCCTCGTGAACGTGCGCCAGATCTTCCTCACGAAGTTCGATATGGCCTGCCATACGACCGATCTGAAAAACACCACGATCACCTACGGCCGGCTCCAGCGCAAGTACATGCTGACGCCCAAGAGCGTCGGAACGCATCCGCAGGCCAGCTTTGGCCACCTGATGGGCGGCTATGACGCCGGATACTACGGGTATCTCTGGGCCCGCGCCATCTCGGCCGACATCTTCACCGAGTTCGAGAAGAACGGCGTGTTCGACGGCGCCACCGGGAAGAAGTATCGCGACCTGATCCTCGCCCCCGGCCGCACCGCCGACCAGAACGTGCAGATCCAGGCATTCCTCGGCCGGGCCTTCAACGAGGATGCCCTGCTTCGCCAGTTCGGCCTCGAAACCGTTTCGAAGTAATCCTCCCGCCCCGTTTCACCACCGGGTCCGCCTCACGGGCGGGCCCGGTTTTCTTTCCCAGGAATACGAAGATGGTGCACAGAAATCATTCCCGGGTCAATCCAGGACATCGTTATTGCGTTGCACCGGGCGGGTTTCAAACCCGCCCCTATAGTTGCATCGCTCTTTTTATCTAATGGTGAAAGAGTCTCGGCGGCGGGATTTTTCTGGAGTCTTCGGCGGGAAAATCTGAGGTATCATCTTTGTATGATGAAACTGCGGGTTCATTCGTTCATCGGCCGGACGGCCGTCGAGGGGCCGGGGGAGCGGGCCTGCATCTGGGTGCAGGGCTGCCCGATCCGGTGCGCAGGCTGTTTCAACCCGGAGACGTGGCCGTTCGAAGGCGGCTCGGAGATGACCGTCGACGACCTGTTCGAGAGGGTGTCACGCGAGAATGATATAGAAGGCATTACATTTCTCGGCGGCGAGCCGTTCGCGCAGGCGGCCCCTCTCGCGGAACTGGCGGAACGGCTGCGCGAAAAAGGCCTCTCCGTCGTCACGTTCACGGGGTATACGCTCGAACGGATCCGCGCCGCGGGCGACGCCGCTTGGGACCGCCTGCTCGCGGCGACCGACCTGCTGATCGACGGGCCGTTTGTCGAGGCGCAGGCCGATCAGAGCCGTCCCTGGGTTGGATCGTCGAACAAGCGGTTCGTCTTCCTGACCGGGCGGTACCGCCATCTCGAGGCCGTTCTGAACCAGATTCCGAACGGCCTGGAGCTCCGGATCTCGCCGGTGGGCGGCGTCACCATCAACGGCATGGAGACCTCCGAGGCTCTCGAAGAGATCAGAAAGACCCTCGTCACTTCACGTCGTTAATCCACTTCGAAACGCGTTCCGGCGTGTTTTTGACATACTCGCCGAAGCGGTCCCAGTGGGTGGTGAACACGGTCCGCTTCATCGGCATCCCGCGCTCCATGAAATCTTCCTGCGTGATTTCGAGCGTTCCGCTCTTGAAGAAAACATAGGCGAACAGCCCGAACAGAACGGCGATGATCATCACCGGCTTGAAAAACGCATGCATGACCTCTCTCCTGCTGTCTCGAATCTCGACACAAGTATACCTCAACTCGCCAGGCGCCACGCTTCTCATTCAACAATCCGGCAGCAACGAATGAGCGACGGAGGCGCAGAGCAGCACGTGTCCTCAGCGGTTCCGCGCCTCAGCGGTGAATCATACGATTGCCAACGGAACAGAGCACAAAGAACTCAGTTCCTACTCCTCTCACAAGTATTGAGTCCTGCATATCAATAACCAGCTTCGTGTCCTCGTTCGTGCTGAGCTTGTCGAAGCACGAAAGCTCTCGCCCTTCGACAAGCTCAGGGCGAACGGCTGTATCATGTCAGGTCGCATAAAATATATTTCATACGCGATAGTTATCGCCTAACATATGAGACAAGCATTATTACTCCTCTCACAAGTAACACGACAATCACTTGCATGCTCGATACCGTTCGTGCTGAGCCTGTCGAAGCACAAATGCTCGCGCCCTTCGACAGGTTCAGGGCGAACGGGGGGATCATGTCGATGCGGATACAATATATATTTTACGTGATACTTGTCGCCCAACATATGAGACGCTGGTATTTCCCAGAGAAGCAGGAGGCTCTCTGTGATTCAGCGATTGCCAGGAAGGGATGTGCCTGCGACAAGGCAGGGCAAGGCGAGTCAAGACCCGAGTTTTCCGGAAATCCAGGCGAAGAGGTCGGCGCCGGCTGGGCCGGCGACCTGAGTTCCGGCCAGCAGGGCTTCGGCCTTGCGGACGCCGATGCACCAGAGGTCTTCCTCGGCAGCGGCTTTCTTACGCAGGAGATGAACCGCGAGAACCGTCGCAAGCACCTTCGCAGCATCGACACCCCCGGGAACGTTCAACTCGCGCGCCCATTTTTTCAGTTCGTCGAGCGATCGGCCGGCCAACTCAGCGAGGGCGTTTTCCAGAATGAACCAGCCTTCCGCCTGTTGCAGCATGAGAATATTTATTGATTTTATAGTATCAATAATTTCTTTTTGCGCTTCACCGCCGACAGGGAAGGAGGCGCGCCTGGCCTTTCGGGTTTTGCCGCCGGAATCCTCCGTCGCTTCGTCGAACGCGGCGGACATGTTTGCGCAGCAGGTGTCGACCATCGAATTCATGAGCGTGGCAGGCTGCACAAGGTAAGAACAGACGATGCCCTTCATGCCCGCGGCCATGCCGAATCCAGGGATTGCATGACCGCCATGCCAGCCGCTGGTGATCTGGACCGGCACGCGTCGCAGTTCCGTCTGTCCCGTGGCCCTGGCGTCGGCCGCGCGCTCCTCGACGGCGACGAAACTGGTGCCGCTGCAGAGAAGGCCGTATTCGCAGGAGATCTCGATCGCCTTTTTCAGCCACGATTCCTGAACACCGCGCTTCTGGCGTGAGCCGCCCCTGGGAACGTCATGCGTCTCTTCGAGCTCGAGAATGGCCTGACGCGCCCACCAGAGGGCGGCAATCCCGCCTTCTTCGGGCTTCGAGCGACGGATCTCGGCCGACCAGGCGACTTCACCGGTCTTCGTTTTTCCGCGCACCGTCACCCTGGTGCCGTCGGGCGGCGTCTGGCCCTTTTTGAAACGGGCGGCAACCAGCAGGGATTCGCCGGCGAACACGGCCGGCACATCGCGCGGCGCGGGTTCGGCCCCCGAAACGCCCCAGTCGATGACCAGATCGGTCGCGACCGGAGCCGCCACCCTCGCGAACTGGCGCAGAACCTTCGGTTCGATGCGCTCGCCGGGGTGGATGAACTCGGCAGCACCGCCGCCACGGCGGGCGATACCCCTGACCAGATACTCGCTGGAACCGGCCCCGATGCCGAACGCGAACACCCTGCACCGGTTGCGGAGACGGCCGGCCCAGGCAAGCACCTCGTCTTCGTTGCTGACCGCACCGTCGGTCATGACGAGAAGACTGAACGACTCGTTGCCGGTCATCTTCTCGATCTTCTTCAGCGCTTCCAAAATCTCCGTGCCGCCGAGATCGGCTTCGATGCCGCGAACCTGCTCGACAGCGGCGTCGAGACTGGCCTGGCTGAACACGACCGGCTCACCGGTCATCGGCCGGCAGTCGCTTCCGAAACGGACGATCTGGAACCGGTCACCCGGCTGGAGCGCCCGCAGACACAGCTCGACCGCCCGCCTGGCCTGAACGATCGATTCCCCGCACATGGAACCGGAACAGTCGACGAGAAAGACGGCCGTCTTCCGCTCCTGCGCCGCGACTGGCCGCCCTTCGGGAACGCACTCGACCAGGAGGTGCTCACGGCCGTTCCGTTCGGCGGCGAGCGCGCTCATGGCGAGGACCTGGGCGGTCTCGATCAGAATGACCAGGTCGCGATCGAGGGAGGTCGTCTGCTGGCCGAACGCGATGCGGGCCGTGGCGCCGTCGATCTCGGCGCGAAGGGGATGCGAGGGCGATTCGACGACCTTGACGGCCGACGGCATGACGGCCTCGAGATCGAGCGAGAGGCCGTAGGGAACCTTTGCCGCGTATGGCGGCGTGGTGCGTTCTATTTCGGCCAGCGCCTCGGCGGAAAGATGCCCCGGCGCGTACCGGGGAGTGATGGTGGTCGGAATCATCACCCGCACGCCGCGCGGCTCTGAGGCCGCGAGCTGGATGAACCGCAGCTCGACCTGGACCTCCTGGCCCGGGAGGAGATTGCCGACGCTGACCTGGAAAACGTTCGGCCGCTCCTGGTCGAGAAGGAACGCCCCGTCGCCCTCGGCCATCGCCTCGTCGTACGTTTCGAACGCCTTCTCGCGCTCTTCGACGGAACCCGCGATCAGGCGGTCGCCGATACGGATCGAGAATCCGCACACAGCGGCCTCTTCGGGCAGGGGAAACAGATACGTCGCCTCGATGGCGTTCTTTTCGATGTTGCGGAACCGCTGCGTCAGGCACCACTCGCCCACCCGCCCCTGCAGGCGCCCCGAAAGCCGGCAGCCGATCAGGGGAACCGCCTCTCCGCTCTTGCCGATGACTCCCCGGTCACTCTCCTGCTGGTGCGTGGTCATGGTGATTTCTCCTCTTCTTCAGCCGCGCGAACGGCATTTCGGCCGGCACGTGCCGGCGCGGATCACGTGTTCCGCGTAGAACGGTCGAGTTCCGGAAAGATGCTCCGGATGGCGTGCTGCAGACGCTCGTATCTCGATGCCGTCATGCGGCAGACACCGGCCTGCAGGTGAATTTCGCACCCCGGCGCCATGAGGAAGCGCATCCAGGGCTCGGCGGCCATCAGCGGCACGGCGGCGTCGCGAACCGCGGTTTCCCCCTTCCCTTCGGAGAGGCGGGCCGCGATATCTCTCAGGGCAAGGCCCCCTTCCTGAAGGGCGCGAATCTCGGCGAGGCGTTTTATATGTTCATCGGTATAGAAATGCCCCCGGCCTGCCCCGCAGGGGGGAGCGAGGAGCCCCTGCTGCACGTAAAAGCGGATGGTGCGGCGCGGGACCCCTGTCATCTCTGCAACTTCGCCGATCGAATACCGTTTATCCATACTCTAAATATGACATTTACTGTCGCATTGTCAAGTGTCATGTTTTTTTCGACAGCCCAACGACGATTACGAAGGAGGGGGGGCGAAATCATATCATGGATATAATATATTTATATGATTATATTCCTTACCTGCATCGGGGCGCGTTACGGGGCGGATCTCAGACCCGCCCCTCATAAGCCTCATCAACCACATACGTCACACCAGTCACAGAACGCATACAAGATTCCGGCCACATCATGACACCGCATTGCACCCCGGATTACATTCCGGATTCGCGCCTTCGTCCGGGGGGATTCATTCCCTTTCTCAGGGATTGTCCGATTCATGCCGATAGACGGTGCTGAAGCCGGCGGCAGGAACCGGCAGGCCTGTTGTCAGGCGGAAAAGGGGTTGTCATGGGAATCCGGGGCCGGGGGATGTCGAGGATCGTCTTTTTTCTGGCGGCGCTTCTCGCCGCCATGACGTTTCATGGGTGCGGCGGTGGCGGCAGTTCGTCCCGACTCGCCTCGGTGCAGATATCCGGGCTTTCCGCCGACGGTTCCGCCGATGGCTCTGGTCTCGCGACGGAAGCCATCCCCCTGGCGGCGCCGGCCGTGGCAAGCGAACCCGACCCGCTGAGGCTGTATGCGCCGGCGGCGATTCACGCGGCGCAGAACATCTACTCGTATTTCAAGCTCGAAGCGGTCGACGGCGTTCCGCCCTACACGTTCACAGCATCGGGGCTTCCTGAAGGCTTCGGTCTGGGGACATCGACCGGCTTCGTCGGCGGCACGCCCGTCGCGACAGGCGTGGCGACGATCACGTTCACCGTCACGGACGCGTCCGGGACCGCTTTCTCGGCGTTTTCCGTCATGACGATCGTCCCGGGACTGTCGATTTCCTGCCTTACGCAGATGCACTTCACCTTCGATCAGCAGGTTTCGACCCTGTTCGCCGTTCCCCTCGCCGGCAGGGCCCCCTACGAGTTCACCGTGACGGGGCTTCCGCCCGGCCTCGACCTGCGGGTCGACCGCAACCGCCTCGCGTATCTCATGGGCGCTCCCGACCGACTCGGAAGTCACTCGGTCACGCTGTTCGTCAAGGATGCCGACGGCGCCGAGGCGCAGGCCGACGTCGTCATCTCGGTCAGCCGCGCCGGCTACTGGGTCGAAACGGGCGTCGCCTACCTGCGCGTCGGCGACACCTTCAACCAGCTGATCTGCCAGGCGCGGGGCGGCTCGCCCCTGACGGGCATCTACGGCACGAAGACCTACGAATACGCGGTCTCCGGCCTGCCGCCCGGCATCGCCCTCGTCACCTACGCCGAAGGGGCTGTCGACGGCAGCAACCAGTTTGGCGCGCTCGTCTCGGGCACGGCGACGACGGTCGGAAACTACGTGATCGACATCACGGCCGTCGACACGACGGGCGCTCCCGTGAAGGGAATGGGGTTCATCCAGGTCGACCCCAAAAAAGAATGACACGTTCTTGAATCCTGCGAGAATCTCTCGTGCCCCGACAGGTTCAGCACGAACGTGAACGCACAATTTGGCTTTATGTGTACAACTTTTCTTCATCTTGCCCATTGACACATTTCCTCTCACCCCATACCATTGAGGGAGATTTAGCGCAGGGCAAGGAATTTGAGTATGAAGCAGAAACGTCCGAACATTCGGCATTCGTGTGCATGCCTTTTCTTCGGTGTTTTCGGCTTGTTTCTCTCATTTTTCCCCGCTTTTCCGGTCGTTGCCTCCAGCCAGTTCGACACCGAACCCCTCGAAGTTTTCACCGGGGCCATGGCCGCCCCCTGGGAACGCGTCGAACGCCTCATCGACCGCCACCCCGGCTTCAAACACGAGGCGTTTGCCCCCGAGGGCGTGCAGACCGATCCCCGGATCGTCCGATGGTTCGGCGGCGACAAGACGCCCCACTCGAACCGGTTCCTCCTGCACTGCTTCCGCGACTATTCGAAAAGAACCTTCCCCACCCCGGTCCTCTTGGTTCACGGCTCCGTCGACAACGCCAACCGCGGCTGGATTCACCCCTACGACATGTCCGGCAGCCTTCAGACGCTCCCGCCCGACAAGGTCGGGTTCGCCTGCCGTCTCGCCGATCTCGGGTATTCCGTCTTCGCCATCACATTCGCCCACGGACAGGGCGACAACATCATGCAGGCCGAGCAGATCGCAAACGCCATCCGCCGCATCCGCATCCTCCTCGGCCGCGAGAAAGATCCCGATTTCAAGGTCGACATCATCGCCCACTCGAAAGGAAACGTGGCCGCCCGCCTCTACTGCTCCGACGCGAGAGCCATCTTCCCCAATCTCACGTTCCTGACCCCGTTCCGGAAAGACGTTCGCAAATACATCGCCATCGCCTCGCCGATGCGCGGCATCGACACCCCATATCGGTATTACGGGTACAACCTGCACATCGCGCTGAACCCGGGAAACGCCCCGCTGGGCGCTTCGAAAATGCTCATCAACGGCACATGGAAAAACGTCCATGACCGGACCGTCTTCAGCGACTCGAAGAACTACTGGCCCGGCCAGTCACAGCTGCTGTTCAACCTCGTCCGCGACGGAAATATACCGCTCGGCATTGAAAGCGCGACCGCCGACGCCGGGGCGAGCGCCCTCGCCCTGTATCACGGCGGCGCCTCTCTCGCCCTCGAGTCGCGCGGCATCGACAAGGCCATCGAGGCCGGCGACCGGCTGATCTACCGTCTCGAGGAAAAGGGCATCGATCCGTCGGTACGCCTCTGCGTCCTCGCCGGGAACAACCCCTACCTTTCGCTCAAACTGCCGGTGCTGGGCTACACGCCAACCCCCTACGAGACGTTTTCCGCCCCGTACGACGGCCTTCTCTTCGTCGAATCCGCCGTCTGGACGAAAGGCATCCTGAAGCGCGGCGCCAGGCTACTCGCGAAGTCCGTCATCTACAAGAACCATCTCGACCTCGCCCGCGACCCCGAGGCGTTCAAGCTCATCGACACGTGGCTGATGGCCCCGACGGGCACGGAAAAACGTTCTCTCCGTAAACAGGTGGAAGCTCTGTTCCCGTCGCAGGACGAAGAGTAACCCTCTCCCCGCCTGACCCGCTGCTCTTCCACGCCTCCGCCACGGCCCCTTCACGCTCCGTTCGTAAAGGCCCCGTCGGAGCACGAATTGTCTCTCGCCCCTCGATCACGCAGGGCGAACGGCATGTTCGACGATTCAGACTCCACGGTATCAATCCGAGGGCTTTTCGCATGCGCAGTTCGCAATGGGGTCACACCGCGCTTCGCGCTTTCGACGCCATTCAGAAGGCAGAAAGATCCCGTTCGGCCCCGGACGCTTCGCCGTGCAGCCGGCGGAACTTCAGGAAAGTTTCCAGAGAGGCTTTCGCCTGATCGACGGCCGGTGAAGCCGCACCGCCAAAGATGTCGGCAAGGTCATCAAACCGCCCCTGCGCAACGAACTGCTTCATCGAATTGAGCACCAGGGCGTTCACCGCTTCGTGTCTGCTCGCTGCGACGCTGATTCCATACGGCATCTCGGCTTTGTCGAGCATGGCGAGGATATTCCGCAGTCCCATTCCATTCTGGGTGCTCGAGAATGTCACGACACTGCCGTCGGTTCTGGAATCGACGGTTCCGTCGTGGTCGGTTCTCAGGATCTTCACGTCGCGGCTGGCATACCGTTCGAGAACCTCCGGAGACGGGTGATTGTAGGAGTTGCTGATTCCCACCGAGAACACGGCATAATCCGGCCTGGCGGCATTCAGAAAGGCGTTGGTGGAAGAGGTTTTGCTGCCGTGATGCCCGACCTTGAGGACCGTCAAGGGGAAACAGGCGGGGTGTTCCGCGATCATTTCGCGCTCAACGAGGGCCGTGGCATCGCCCGTGAACAGATACCCGATTTTCCCGGTGGTGACCTTGAACACCAGCGACGTATCGTTCGCCGTCAGGGCCGGCTGGCCGGGAGCGGGCGCCGGATGGGGGTGATCCGCGTGCAGGAGGTCGACATGCACCTGCGATCCCCAGTTGAACGAATCCGACATCCGGGCCTTCTTCAGAGGAATGTTTTTTTCGCGGATGGCTCTGAACAGGCGCTTGTACAAAACATCGTCGCCTTTCGTCGCTTCGGGGTCGCCCGGGGAAACGACGGTAGACTCCGTCGAGTAGATGAATTCCCCGATCGGAAGCGCTTCGACGAGCGTGAGAAACCCTCCGAAATGGTCGCGATGCGCATGAGTGATGACGGCGGTATCGATTTTCTCGATTCCTGCTGCTTCCAGGAAGGGAAGAATGATGTCTTCGGCTGCATGATCGACATCGTTCCCGGCATCGATGAGAATGGTTTTCTCCCGGGTCCTGATCAGGATGGCATCGCCCTGCCCGACGTCCAGAAACGTCACGCGCAGTTGCGCATTGCCCGTGTGAAGGCCTGAAGCCAGGGAGGCGGATGAAGCCGAAAAAAGGGAAGAGGCTTGAAACAGGAAGACAAACGAAACGAGGATCAGCAGCGTGAAAAAGCGCGACGACCTGTGTTGCATCCCGTGCTACTCCATACTCGATTTTTCCAGAACTCCGGCGCCCTGGGAACGGCCCTCATACGAGGAGCCAATACTCGATACAAATCACAGCCGGAAAAAACAGGGCGGACTGTCAGCATAGCACGATTCGCCGACCGAGTCAAAATCAGGGCTTCCGCTTTTTCTTCTTCATCCGCGTTTCATCTGGCCACTATCTGCAAATGCGTTCTTGATGTTCCTGTTCAGCCTTCGGTTTCAGAGCGTGTCCGGAAAAATAGCCGTGAAGAGGCGATGACGCCGACGGGAAGAACCAGCGACATCAGGAAGAACGAGAGCAGGGCGGGCGGAATTCCGATCTCGAGCCCGGGAACGGCGGCCGCCAGAAATTCTGAATCGCGCATAAAGAAAAACGGCACCCAAGTTGGGTGCCGTCAGGGGTAAAACAGTGCCGGGAGCGGGACTTGAACCCGCACGGCGTGAGCCATACGCCCCTCAAACGTATGTGTCTACCAGTTCCACCATCCCGGCGGGAACGTGCGGATATTCTACCGCAACACGCCTTCAAAGTCAACAGGTGTACGCGCGGTCTGAAAAATTCAGGGGCGAGGCCGAAAAACGCCGGAAACAACAACGGCCCGATCAGGGTCGATCGGGCCGCCGGTTTTTCAGCAACTTCGGGTTCAGTCCGGCACGTTGTGGGCGGTCGAGAGGTAGCGGCGGTATTCGGCGGGGCTGAGGACGATGTCGGGGTATTCGTTGCTGGTCCAGTAGCGCTTGCCCTCAGGGGTTTCGTGCCACTCGCCGTCGCGCATGTCGACTTCGCGCCCGTAGATGATCGCGATCTTCTTGCCGCGGGCGACGGAGGCATCGTCCCCGTGGGCGGCCAGGAACAGCTGCAGAACGCCATTCAGGCTCGCGCGCCCTTCCTGGCTGATCTCGAACTGGAGCCGGCCGATCAGGCGGGCCCGCATGCCGGACTCGAGCTCGGCGGCGCGGGCGGCGACCAGGTTCAGCTCGGTCTCGTCGGCCAGCAGCTTGTTCGTAAGGTCGGCTTCGCGCACGCGCACGTTGATCTCACTGCGAATGCCGGATTCGAAATCGGTGATGAGTTCGCGCTCGTAGACGCGGCCCAGCCCGATGAACTCGTCGGCGAGACTGCCGGCAAACGCGGCAGACGCCAGGGGCAACAACACCACGACCAGGAGGACGATTCGATTCAGCAGCTTTGTCATGGGCATCCCTCCGTTTTCTTTCGCCTTTTATGTCGCAAATTGCGTACCCGTGCCCTCAGCCCTCCAAAGAGGCTTCAGACGCGCACATCCTTCCGTTCCGGCGCCTCGAGTGCTAGAATGTCGGCGCATGACTGCCGAATACTCATCACACACCCTCATCCTTCGCACGCACAACTACAACCGCGTCAGCTTCGGCGCGCTTCTGGGCGCCTGCCCGGAAACGACTCTCGCAAAAATCCGACCAGTTCTTTGGGAAAGCGATGCCCCGCCGCCCCCGGAGCTCCTCGCCGGCCGCGTCCTGCTGCTCTACTCGTTCATGATGCCACACAAGGACGCCGTCAGCGCCGAACTGCGAAACGTCCGGTCGCTCGTCGGGGAAAACGGCCGCGCCGTCGACATCTGGGCCGGGGGTGCCGAGGCGACTCTCAATACTCCGGCCGTCGAAGAGATGGGCTTCGACCTCATCCTGGCTGGCGAAGGCGAAGAACTCTTCCCCCAACTCCTGGTCCAATGGCTCGACGGGAAACAGCCGACCGGACTTCACTCCACGCCGCCCGGCCGGGTCGATCTCGACCGGTATCCGGGGTTCCACCCCATCGCGGGCTATCTTCCTCCGATCGAGTTGAGTCGCGGCTGCATCTACGGGTGCGCGTTCTGCGCCGTGCCCGCGCTTCACAAGGGGACGCTCCGCCACCGGAGCGTCGCGCGCGTTCTCGAGATCGCCTCGGCGTATCTCCGGCATGCGACGGCCCGCAAGCGCATCAAGTTCCTGGCCTCGAACGCGTTCGCCTACGGCTCGACCGACGGGCGCACGGCGAACCTCGAGGCCCTGCACGCGCTTCTGAGCGGGCTCAAGCGCATCGGGGTTCCCGAGATCAGCCTCGGCTCGTTCCCGTCGGAAGTGCGGCCCGACTTCGTCACGCGCGAGGTGCTCGAACTGGTCCGCCCCTTCCTTTCGAACAACACCATCGTCATGGGCATCCAGTCGCCGTTTGACAGCCGGCTTCGAAGCATCGGAAGAGGTCACACGATCGAGCAGGCGGTCCGGGCCATCGAACTGCTCCGCGAGTTCCGGTTCCGCGCCCACGTCGATTTCATCATCGGAATGCCGGGTGAAACGCCCGAGCAGCAGGACGAGCTCTTGACGTTCATGGAGCGGTTGGTCCATGATTACGGGGTCCGCATTCACATGCACACCTTCATGCCGCTCGCCGGCGCCCGCTGGGCCGACAAAGTCGCCGAACCGATCGCGCCTTCCGCGCGCGACAGGCTGCGCGCTCTCGCCCGGGCAGGCGTTCTCGACGGGTGGTGGGAAAACCAGATCGCCTACAGCCGGAGACGCGAATGACCACGGAAGCCCTGCCTGTTCCAGAGCCGAATCAAGCCCCGCCCCCCCGCATCCCGGATGACCAGAAAACGTGGTTTGCGCGGTATTGGAGGCAGATCCGGACCGTTCTCACCTGGACCGGGTTCGCCGCGATCATTTATTACCTGTCGAATTTCCTCTCGCTGATCTTCCTGACGTTCATCCTGGCATACACGCTGAATTCCCTGGTCAACTATCTGCATGCGCGCATCCAGTGGCCGCGCTGGGCCGTCGTTCTCGAGGTGTATCTCATTCTCGCGATCATCATGACGACGATGGGCATGATCGTCATTCCGAAGGTTTACCAGGAAGGCAAGATCATGTACAAGGAAATTCCCGAGACGAAGGACAAGGTCATCCAGCAGATCAAGGGGCTGATGCAGGATGAGGATCTCGCCGGGTTCATCCAGGGCGCCGGAGTCGAAGAGGGCTTCAAGGAATGGTTCGGGAAGATGCTCCAGCGGTTCACCCTGTTCATCCAGGACATATTCCGGATTTCGTTCCATTTTATACTTGCCGTTATATTCAGCTTTCTCATCCTCTGGGACTTCGAGCGCTTCTCTCGGGAAGTGCGAGGCCTCGAGAGCACCCGTCTCCGCACGGTGTATCGCATTCTCGCCCCCCGCCTTCAGGAGTTCGGCGATATCGTGGGGCGGGCGTTCGAGGCCCAGATCATCATCGCCTGGGTGAACACGTTTCTCACCCTTATCGGTCTGACGTTTCTCGGCATCCCGAGCAAGCTGTTCCTGAGCGTCTTCGTTTTCGTCTGCAGCTTTATCCCCGTCCTGGGCGTGTTCATCTCGAGCGCCCCGATTTGCCTGCTTGCCTACAAGGCCGACGGCTTCATCCTCGTCTTCTACAGCGCCATCCTGATCACGATCATTCATTTTATAGAGGCCTATATCCTGAATCCCCGGATCGTCGGCGGCCATCTGTCACTCCACCCCTTCGTGGCCGTAAGCATCCTGGTGTTCTCCGAGTATTTCTTCGGAATATGGGGTCTCCTGCTCGGCGTTCCGTGCGCGGTGTTCCTGTACCACGCGCTTCTTACGAGACCGACCCAGAAACGCCCGGCGCAGAACGGATCCGTTGCCACCCCCAAGAACCCGCTTTCCCCTGAAACGGCTGCCACGTGACCGCCGCACGCCCTTCCGGCCCGACGCGTCGTTTTTTTCAAAAAGTCTCTTGACTTGGCAATCGATGCGTGTTACCATCAGAAACGTCCATTGGGGAGTCGTCTAATGGTAGGACTGCAGACTCTGGATCTGCCTATTGGGGTTCGAGTCCCTGCTCCCCAGCCGCTGTAACGTTTTTTGGCCCCATGGTGTAACCGGCTAACACGCAGCCCTCTCAAGGCTGAGAGCGGGGGTTCGAGTCCCCCTGGGGCTATTCGCTCTCATGAAGAACCGCTGAAAAGCGGTTCTTTTCATTTTCCCCGAATTCGACGCCTCCCTGCCGAAAAGCCGGCGGCCGGGGTACGAAATTCCGGCGCCCGGGAAACGGGAGAATCGCCGGCGGCTGCGGGGAAACCATTCCGGCAGGGCCTTTTTCACGGATTCATCCCGGTAGAAGCACATGGCATGAATCCTGCTTTTTTACACGCCCAACCATCACCGACGAATTTCAGACAGGAGAAAAATTCATGAACCGGTTTGTCATGCTGTTGCTTGCGGTCCTCACGATTGGCGTGATCTCCCCCGCGTTTTCCCTCGACGGCGCCCAGTTCACCAAGGTCCTGACCGCCGCCGTCCAGGCGGATGAATACCTGTATTCCCTGATGGGGCCCGAGACGCCGAAGCACTCTCCCGAGTTCCAGGCAGCCCTGGCCGGCCAGAAGAAGACGCGCGCCGCGGTCGCCAACGAGATCAACGCCCTCGATTCCACCGACGACATCCAGCAGGCGCTCGTCATCGCCCGCGCTTTCTCCGCCAAGGGCGGTTCCTTCGCCGCGATCGGCAGCCTGGCCGAAAACCTCCTGCGCGCCCGCCTTCCCTTCGTCACGGCCCACCAGCTTCCCTGAGGCACATCCCCTGCAAGACCCGACCGGGCGGCCACCCCCACAGCGGAGGCCGCCCGGTCGTTCACTTGTCTCGTTCCGGGGACGTGATACCAGTTTCTCGCGTTGGCCTGGAAATCTGTATCACGTCCCCCGAATTCGAATTCCGCATAAAACCAAGGAAGGAGAAAGTTTGATGGCCCCCAAAATGCGTGTGAAAGAAGCTATCGTTAGCTTTGTCGCTTGTTTTCTTGCCTTTGCAACAATCAGTAAGGCTGGTCCAACCGGCTATGATAGTTGGCAAAAGAACCCTGATGGAACGTATGTGTGCGGTGGTGCCTATGATGGCTACCAAGAAAATCCGGATGGAACCTACGTGTGTGGCGGTGCTTACGACGGCTATCAAAAAAATCCGGACGGAACATTTGTCTGCGGCGGCGCTTTCAACGGTCACAAGCGAAACCCGGACGGAGGGTATGTCTTGGGAGGGGCTTACGATGGCTGGATGAAAAATCCTGACGGAACCTATGTTTGTGGTGGAGCGTATAACGGGTATCACAGAAATCCAGATGGTTCCTACGTTGTCGGCGGCGCGTATGACGGGTGGCAAAAGAATCCCGATGGAACCTTCGTGTGCGGTGGGGCCTACAATGGTTGGCAAGTGAATCCAGATGGGTTCTATGTGTGCGGCGGAGCGTACGACGGATGGCAGAAGAACCCCGACGGAACCTATGCCGTTGGTGGAACCTACAACGGCTACAAAAAGAATCCGGATGGAACCTACGTTGTTGGCAACAAATTCACCTGTGGGACACGCCAGAGAAAAGATAAGCCTAGCCGCGTTCATGCCTTCATCGGGGCAGTCGAACGAATGGAAAACGTAGAGCGGTTTCGCCAAGAACTCTGCCCTGAAGACCTTGCTCTCGATTCGGTACGCAGGGCGATGAAACTCTACCATCAAAAAATTCGCTTTCAAGAAGTCCACGAGACTCGCTGATCTTCATCTTTTCAGGGGCTATTGCCACGCCGTTTTCTCATTGAGTCCTGCATATCAAAACCAGCTTCGTGTCTCCGTTCGTGCTGAGCTTGTCGAAGCACGAACAGCCACTTGCAGATGCTTCCTCATTTCGCGCTTCGACAGGCTCAGGGCGAACGGGTGGCTTTCATTCTGCAGGAATCAATAACAGGAGTCAGGCGGTGCTTCCTCGTCACCGGTGACCCCTCAGCCGGTTTGTCGGATATGGCCCCTCTTCGACAGACCGGCCGGAAGACTGAAATGAAAGGCATTTCCTGCGTCGGTTCGGTTGGAAATCCGAGGGGCCATTTTGGGAAGAGCAAAAAGCCGCCGGCCTGGTCCCTTGGGCGACCGGCGGGGGGGAAAGGGAAGAAATCTCTCTTCTACTCGGTTTCGAGCGGTTCTCCGTGGAAGTCTTTGGGCGCCCTGAATCCTTCTCCCGTAAAGCGGGGGATCGTGGCCCCGTCTATCAGGATCAGTTTCTCGCGTTGGCCTGGAAATCTGTATCACGTCCCCCGAATTCGAATTCCAGAATAAAATCTGTTACGCGGCGCTCGGTGGTTCAAGTATCCTTCCTAGGAAAGAACTTCGTCTCGTAACTTCAGGCTCAGCGCTTTGTATCATCTTGGGAGGGGGATACTATGACTTCCACCGTGTCTTTCGACCTCGAAAAAGAGATGACAACGAACATCGTCATTGGGGCTTCATGTATCGGTTTTGTCCTTCTTTTTTTCATTCTTGCCCTTTTCGCAAGGCATTTTGAGGGGTTCGCCCTCCTAATAGGGAATCTCGTGGCCCCGATTCCCGAGGGGAGCAAACTGTACTCGATTCTGCGGGTTCTCGGTTACTCGTACATCCCTCTGGCGGTCATGCTCTCCTATCTGTTCAAGTGTTTCCGAAAGGTTTCGCCCGATGCGTCACCGCTCCAGATTGCCCTTCATATTCGTGCCGAAACCGTGATCACCTGCGCTCTGTTCGAATCCATCGCTCTTTGCGGGTTCCTGTTGTTTTGCTGTTCCAGGTCATGGAGCGATTTTCCCGTGTTTGCCGGGATCTCCCTCCTGCTTCTGATCCTTGCATTTCCTATCCTTTTTCGAGCAGATTGACAGAAATTGAGTCAACAGAAAATGGCCTCTTCTTTTGATTGGGGGCTGGTTTGGTGAGGGACGAGTTATTTTGACACTTTTTCCGACTTTTGCAGAAATTGCAGGTTTTTTTCATGCATTTTGACACACTGAAAAAAACGAACACCCCCATGAATCGAACTTCTCTTGTTTCGTCGAAGTTCAACTTCATACTGGCAAGTTGAACATATTGGTTCAGCTTCGTTCAACTTCGTTACATGCCCACCCATGGCTGTATTCACTTGGATAAAGTCCCAGGAAGTGGTGTAAAAACGGCCCCGGGAAAATGACCGGGGCCGGGGGGGTTGCAAGAAGGTCATCGGTCCTCCAAAATCGGTTTTGCGACAAACTAAACAAGGAGGAAAAA
>Ga0116186_1000239_pt1 | contig 68905 bp, 72 predicted proteins | sample AD_JPNNA4_MetaG_FD_89806 | JGI IMG/M metagenome (GOLD analysis project Ga0116186, IMG submission 89806) | Active sludge microbial communities of municipal wastewater-treating anaerobic digesters from Japan - AD_JPNNA4_MetaG | ecosystem: Engineered > Bioreactor > Anaerobic > Digestate | place...
GACTGGCCCCCAACCTGACCTCCGTTTTTTTAGGCGCAGTATCTCCTCATCCCCGCTGTGAATCTGCGATCTGCCTGCGATTTCGAAAGATCTATATCATTCAATGCGCTTGATTGATAAGCGAATGAAGCCCACCGTCCGGATCAAACGGATCAAGGGAAAGGAGTACTGGTATCAGTACTTCGCTAATTTTTCTCTGTCCCATCTTTCATTCGTTCGCGCTCCTGGCTCTCTTTGACGATCCCGGATTTCTGAGTGCAGGAATGTTTCGCACGATCTTCATGGTCGATCAGCTCCGGCTCTTCGTCCGGGAAGCGGTGCGATCGGTGTTGAAGATCGCCCGGATAAATCCTGCACTCAGAAGTCACGGTTGGGGGAAAAAACGAGGATTGATGATGCATGAAAAAGATCACCGAGGGGAATTAGCAAACTACTGAACCCCATTCCTCTTTCCCCTCCCGTCGCCCCTTCCCCCGTCGCAGGCCCACACCGGAAAGGGGCCCTGCCCCGAACACCGCCCCGGACAAGGCATCGCCCGGTGAGAGAGATCTCCGGTACCGGAAAGAACGGCTGGTCAGCATGACGACGGTCTCCCCGGGCCGGCTCCTCCTCCTCCTGGTCGTCACCCTGCTCGCCGTCACGTCGGCGGGGTGCCTCCGGGAGGGTACGGCCGGCGTCACGGGGATCACGGTCGAACCCGTGAACGTGACCGCCGGCGAGGTGGTCCTGAACGTCACCACCACGGTCCGGCACCTCTCGGGCCCCGGGATCGGGGACGGCGTCCTCCGGGTCGAGGTCCTGGACGACGAGACCGGTCTACGCGTGCACGAGGTCACGCAACGGTTCGGCCCGGTCCGCCCGGGCGATACCGTCGTGGTCCCCTGCGAACTGACCCTCCCGCGCCGGGGCTCGTACCGGCTCCGGGCGGACCTCATCGGGGGCCTCCAGGGGGCCGGCGGGGAGGTGACGGTCCGCTCGCTCGAACGGCTGCCGCCGGACCCGGTCCGGACCGCGGTCACGATCACCGACATGGACTTCCTGGTCCGGGGGTCGTGAACGGCCGGGCGCTGATCGAGGCGGAGGTCCAGCTGACCAACCAGGGCACCGGTCCCAACCCCGACCTCGCCATCGAGGTGAAGGCGCGAAAGGCCGACGCCCGCCTCCTCGCCGACCGGCAGTGGACGACGGTCGGCGCCGTCCGCCCCGGGGCGACCGTGACCCGGAACGTCACCCTCTCGGTCCCGGACCAGCACAACTACGAGGTCGAGGCGGTGCTCTGGAGCGGCGACGTGATCGTCGAGCGGGGCTCGCGGTCGGTGAACCTCGCCCCGAACGCAACCACGGCGGGGGAGAAGGAGTTCACGATACGAAAGATCGACACCGGCGAGTTTGTCACGGCACGCGAGACGCCGGTGCCGATCCCCACCCGGACGCCGGGCTTCGGCCCTCTGCCCTCCCTTGCCGGAGCTGCCCTCGCCCTCCTCGGACGGAGGCGGTACCGTGACTGACCCCGTCTCCGGCGGGGTTCCCCCGCCGCCCCCAACGGACCCTCGCCGGGAGACCCGCGGGTCCCTCGCCGGCTTCGTGGTCACCGGGCTGGCGGGGATCGTCCTCCTCCTCGTCCTCCTCGCGACCCTGCAGCTCTACCTCGTCGTCCAGGAGGCGGTCCGGTTCTGGGTCGCCGAGCCGTACCTCCCGTTCGTCGAGGGAGCCTACTACCTGGCGGTGATCGCCGGCGGACTCTGGCTCGTCGTCCGGCTCGTCCGACGGGGCCCCTGACGAGGGGGCCGCACGCCACGCCCCCCCGTGCACGTGCACGTGCCCGGCCCGGTCGGGCTGTCGTGACCCCTGCCCCCGGCGGGGGGCGATGTTCGGTCCTACGCGGCGCCCCCCAGGATAAAGACGGCCCGGATCGCGACCTCCCACATCTCCGGGTTGTCCACGTACAGCACCGTCGGCTCCATGTTCCCCTCGAAGTGGACCTCCAGGGCCTTCCGGCCGGCGCTCCCGAACGACAGAATCGCCCCGATCGGCCGGTCGATCTTCGTCTCCTTCGCTCTCGAGAGGAGTCCTCCCGTCGCGACCTCGAAGACCAGCCGGCGCGTCGTCAGGGTGAGCGTCCCCTTTCCGAAGAAGTCCGACCGCGCGTTCCCCTGGACGATCACCTGTTCATCTTCCGGCAGGGACTCCATCTTCCGTCTCACTCGGATCGCATCTCGGCGTCGGAGTCGATAAAGGCATGGGGAAGAGGGTGGCGGTTGCCCCTACACCTCGGCCCGTGCGTCGACCGGCTGGATCCCCTCGAGGCGGTGGGTCGGGTGGTACTCGTGGAACTGCCGGAGACAGACCGTCAGGTCGCGGGTGAAGGCGAAGTAACCGATCTGGGTCCGGCGGCAGAGGTTGAACGCCATCTCCATCAGCCCCCTGGGGTCGGGCCGGCGCTCGCCGAGCCAGATGTGGAAGATGTTGCCCCCGTCAACGATCGGGAAGAAGACGTGCTCGATCTCCATCCGCTTCGCGAGCGGCACCGGCGCCCCCGGCGCGACGTGGGTCCCGTTCGTGTAGTAGATCGGCAGGTCGTTCGTGGTGCCGAGCCGGGCGAGCGCGTCCTCCAGGTTCCCCTTGATCACGCGGGACGCGTGGGCCCGGAACCGCCGGTCGAGGAGGTCCGCCACGGCGAACCGCTGGCCGGTCGTCTCCGCCGGCGTCCGCGCGAGGGCGATCGTCATCCCGTGCTTCTTCGTGAGCTCGCGCGCGTAGAGCTCCAGCTCGGTCATCGCCCGCACCGCCAGCACGAACGCCTCCCGGCTCTCGTGGAGCTGGGCGTTGCAGTGGTGCTGGACCATCTCGTTCACCCCGACCACCCCGATCGTGTAGACGAGCGGGTCCAGGTCGACCGCGACGGACCCCCGGTCGCCCGTGTTCGGGTCCTTCGGCCGCTGCATCGCAAACGGCATCCGCCCGTTCGTCCGGATGATGTTCATCCAGCGGCGCTTGATCCGGAACGTCTCGACCGCCTTGTCCATCAGGGACTTCAGCTCGGCGAAGAGCCGTTCGTCCGAGCCCTCGGCGATGTATGCCGCCCGGGGGCAGTTGATCGAGACCACCTGCCAGGAGCCCATCGAGAAGTGCCGCCCGTCCCGGAAGTAGAGCTTGTCCTCGAACCCCTCGTCCCGGTCCGCCAGCGCCGAGAACTGGTAGGCACAGCACTGGTAACAGGAGATCCCCTTGCCCGCCCCCCGGTACGCGGGCAGCTGGTTGTCGTAGTAGGGTGTCCCGAACTTCGAGGCGAGCTCGAACGACTTCAGGTAGAGGTCCCGGTAGGTCGGCAGGTCCGGGTGGGCGCGGTTGAACTCCTCGTCCTCGACCATGAAGTCCGGCTCGATCGAGACCTCGGGCTTCGGGAAGTTGAAGGGCTTGCCCCAGGCGTCGCCCTCCAGCATCACCTCCATCAGGGCAAGAAAGAGGAGCCGGACCTCGCGTTCGAACTCCCCGTAGGTGCGGAGCGGGGCCTGCTCCCCGTTCCATACCTTCCCCTTGTAGACGCACGGCTTGTCCTTCCAGAGCGTCGGCACCCCCGGCGAGAGCTGGATCGACGAGAAGACCAGCTGGCCCCCGCGGGCGACCATCATCTGGGTCATCTCGTAGACGAACATCTGCATCAGCTGCCGGATCTCCTCGTAGGGCATCCCCTCGATGTACGGCGCGAGGAAGGTGAGGAAGTTGTAGTAGCCCTGACCGCCGGCGAAGTTGGTCTGGGCCGACCCGAGCGCCTTCACGGCGTGGAGTACGGCCACCTCCGCCCGTTTCGCCGGCCCTGCCACCGACGCCTTCGTCCCGTTGCCGTCCGGCATCAGGCCGTAGTAGAAGAAGTAGCGCAGGTCCCAGTCCTGGCAGAAGGGACGGGTGCCGAAGTACTCCAGGTCATGGATGTGCAGGTCCCCCGAGAGGTGGTGGTCCGCGATCTCGGGCGGGAGCTGGAGCAGGTACTGCTCCTTCGAGATCTTGTCCGCCTTCTTCTTGTGCGAGGTCTCCGCGTTCTCCTGGAGGTTCGCGTTGTCGTGCGCCTCGAACCCGCGCCCGACGTCGATCAGGTGCGCGTCGTAGACCGGCGTGCCGACGCGGGTCAGCACGTTCCGGAAATGGACCAGCCCGTGCTCGAGGAGGACGATGTTCATGATCTCGCGGATCAGCGGTCCGGAGAGGGTCCTGAGCCCGAGGCGCCGGATCCGGTCCTCCACCTCGCGGGCGATCTCCCGCGCGGTCGCCTCGTCCGCGCCCTCGGCATCGTAGAAGGTCCTGACCAGGCTCGTCTCGAGCAGGATCAGCCGGACGATCCGCTCCCGGTCCCAGTCCAGGATGTGCCCGTCCGAGCGCCGAACGGGGGGCATCGCGGGGAGCCAGACCCCGTCGAGGGTCGACTGCCCGCTGCTCTTCGTCGGGGGCACGGGCTCACGCACCCGCGATCAGCGCGTCGACCGCGTCCCGGTTCACCTCGCCGCCGCAGAAGAGCTCGGCGGACGTGAGAAAGGTGTTCCCCTTCCGCAGCACGGGCGCCTCGGTGACGAAGACGCCGTTGATCCGCAGCTCGGTCAGCGCGGCGGCCGACGACAGGTCCTCCTCGGCGAACGCGACCCCCCGCTCCTTCAGATACGCCTTGAGAACCTCGCAGTTCGGGCAGAACTCGAGGCTGTACACCGTCACCCCATCCATCAGCGCCACCACTCCTTCGAAGGGTATCGTTGGCATCGTTGAATAATCTGTGTTATCCTGCCGGCACCTCCGCGCTCCCGATCGCCCAGGTCACGGTGACCGACTCCGTCCCCCGGACCTCCGCGGGTTCGAACGACGGCACCGGCGCCTCGCTCGGGCTGAACGAGACCGTCCGGTAGTCGAACGGGGAGCTGTACCGGACCTCGGTCCAGCCGTACTCGATCTCGAGCACCGGCCCGAGCCGCACCCCGGACTCCCGGGCGATCGTCTCGGCGTTCTCCCGGGCCGCCTCTACGGCCGCGGCGAGGAGCCGCTGCCGGAAGCCCCGCCGGTCACGGACCTCGAACGAGAGCCGGACCTCCACCGCCGGTGCCTTTTTACTGATCGCCCGGAGCACCGCCCCGACGTCCTGCGACCGGTCCAGCTCGAGCCGGAGCGCGTGGTTCGCATCGTATCCCTGGAAGATCGGCTTTCCGGTCTTCTTCGCGGTCCGGTAGCGGGTCTCGACCCCGAACCCGACGGTCTTGAGGGCCGTGCGGGGGATCCCCTGCGCCCCGAGCACATCCCGGAGGTCCTCGACGGACCGGCTGATCCCTTCGAGCGTCTCCGCGTAGTCCATCGACCATGCTTCCACCTGGAACGAGAGGACGACCAGGTCGGGCTCCGCCCGTGCCTCACCCCGTCCCTGGACCCGGAGCACTGCGTTCTTCATGGGTCTTCCTGGGCACCGGGCATCCATGAAGCCTTCGTTTGAGGGCACCCTTATCCCCCCCGGCGCGCGCATACTAGATCCGTGCGGTCTCGCCTCGCCCGGCTCATGGCGGTCTCGCCGGTCCGCCGGCAGTCCCTGATCGGCCTCTGTACCACCGTCGGTTCGACCCTGATCGGGTTCGCGTCGACCGTGTACATCGCTCACGCCGCCGGCGCCGCCGCGCTCGGCGCCTACTACGTCCTGTCCGCCTACCTCGGTTTCCTGCTCCTCGCCTCGGACCCCGGCCTCGGCGGGGCCGCCGCCCAGCGGATCGCCGAGCGGGACGAGCCGGCCGCCCACCTCTCCGCCTATGCCGTCGTCCGCGTCTCCCTCGCCCTCGCCGTCGTCGGGGCCCTCCTCGCCGCCCGTCCCCTCCTCGTCGACCTGGACGCGGCGGGCCTCCTCCCCTGGCTCGCCCTCGCCCTCATCGCCTCCACCGCGGCCGGTATCATCGCCACGGGGGTCTACGCGAGCGGGCAGGCCGGCGTGACCCAGGCGGCGGACCTCGTCGGCGTCGGCGTCCGGGTCACCGTCCAGGTGGCCGCCGTCGCGCTCGGCTTCGGCGCCGCCGGGCTCGCGGGGGGGCTGGTCGCCGGCACCGTCGCCGCCGCGCTCGTGAACCGCCGCTTTCTCGCGCTCCGGTTCACGCGCTTCGGGAAAAGGCACCTTTCCTCGCTCGCCTCGTTCGCCCTCTGGTCCTTCCTCCTCTCGCTCGTCGCGGTCGTCTCCGCGAACGCGGACACGCTCCTGCTCGGCTACCTCCTCTCGGACCGGGAGGTCGCCCTCTACCGGACCCCGTTCCAGCTCGCCTCCCTCGCGGTCCTCTCGACGATGCCGATCCGAGCCTCGCTCGCCCCCCGGATCGCGGGGTGGGCCCGGGACGGTGCCCTCGGCGAGGTCGCCGACGCGCTTGCCCGTGCCTGGACCTTCGCCCTCCTCCTCGCCGTCCCCGCCGCCGCCGGCGGGGCCCTCCTCGCCGACCGGCTCCTCTACTTCCTGTACGGCGCGGACTTCGCAGAGGCGGCACCCGCCCTCGTCCTCCTCCTCGCCGCCGAGCTCGTCACCGTCGGCTCGCTCCTCGAGGGGATGGCCCTCTCCGCCGTCGGTCGCCCCCGGGGGGCCTTCGTCGCCGCCGGCGCCGGCGCGGCGGTGCTGGTGATCGCCGACCTCGCCCTGATCCCGGTCCTCGGCGTCACCGGCGCCGCCCTCGCCCTCCTCCTCTCGTCGGTGACCGCCACCATCCTCGCCCGCCTCCTCCTCGCCCGGACGGTGACGGTCCGGTTCGAGCGCCGCCCGGTCGCGGCGGTCCTGGTCTCCGCCGCCCTGATGGCGGTCGCCGTCTCCGGCCTCCGGGCCCTCGTCCCCCCGGCGAGCCTCCCCGTCGCCGTCGGCACCGTCGCGTTCGGTGCCCTGGTCTACCTCTTTGCCGTCCTCGCCCTCGACCCCTCGATCCGGGACGAGGTGGGAGGGCTCGTCCGCGCCCTCGTGTGAGGCGCGGACCTCTCCTCTGCCGGACCGACCGAACACCCTTTCTATCCTCCCCGCCCACACTCTCCCGCATGGTGCGGACCTTCGTCGCCGTCGACCTCCCCGACGAGATGCGGGCCCGGATCGGCGAGGCGGCGGAGGGCCTCCGCGGTTCGGAGGCCCGGCTCACCTTCGTCGACCCGGCGCTGATCCACGTCACGCTCGCCTTCCTCGGCGAGGTCGACCCCGACCGCCTCCCGGCGATCGCCGACGCCCTCTCCGCCGTCCGGTGGTCCCCCTTCGACCTCGCTGTCGGGCCGATCGCCGCGAACAGCCGTTCATCCCCCCGGACGATCTGGTGCGACACCCGGGACGACGGCGAGCTCGCCGCCCTCGCCCGGGCGGTCGCGGACGCCCTCGTCCCGCTCGGCTACGTCCCCGAGCGCCGTCCGTTCCGGGGGCACGCGACGGTGGCCCGGGTGAAGTCCTTCCACCCCTCCCTCCCGGGACGGCTCGGGGCCCTCCCCCGCGACGGGTTCGGCACCTTCCGGGTCGACGCGCTCCGGCTCAAAAAGAGCACGCTCACCCCCGCCGGCCCCGTCTACGAGACCCTCGCGGAGGTGCGCCCCTGACCGACGCGGTCCGCGAGGCGGTCCTCGCCGAGATCCGGCCGCGCCCGGAGGAGCTCACCCACCTCCGGGCGGTCATCGACCTCCTCGTCCCCGCGATCGAGCGGGAGGGGGTCGGGGCGATGGTGGTCGGATCGGCCGCCCGGGGGACCTGGGTCCGCGGTGACCGGGACCTCGACCTCTTCCTCCTCTTCCCCCCCGGGATGGACCGCGACTCGCTCGAGCGCGAGGGGCTCGCCCTCGCCCGGAAGATCGCGCTCGAGTTCGGCGACGGTTACCGGGAGAAGTACGCCGAGCACCCGTACATCAACGCGACCGTGGACGGGATCGACGTCGACCTGGTCCCGTGCTACCGGGTCGACTCCGCGTCCGGCATCAAGAGCGCGGTCGACCGGACGCCGTTCCACACCCGGTACATCACCGCCCGGATCGGGGGGCTCGTCGACGACGTCCTCCTGCTCAAGCGGATGGCGCAGGCAGGGGGGGTCTACGGCTCGGACCAGATGACCGAGGGGTTCGCCGGCTACCTCTGCGAGCTCCTGGTCCTCCATTACGGCTCGTTCCGCGCCGTCCTCGAGGGGGCGAGCGGCTGGCGCCCGGGGACCGTGATCGACCTGGAGGGGCACGCGGCGAAGCGCTTCGAGGAGCCGCTCGTCGTGGTCGACCCGGTCGATCCGAACCGGAACGTCTCCGCCTCGGTCTCGCTCTCGCGGATGATGGAGTTCGTCGAGCTCGCCCGGGCGTACCTCGAGGAGCCGTCGACCGCCTTCTTCGAGCTCCGTCCCCGCCCCCCGGTCGGCCGCGGGGAGTTCTCCGCGCGGCTCGCCGCCCGGGGGACCGCGCTCTTTGCCCTCCGGTTCCCGACCCCGAACCTGATCGAGGACATCGTCGTCCCCCAGCTGAGAAAGAGCCTGGACGGCCTCGTCTCGCTCCTCGGGCGGCACGAGTTCGCGGTGAACCGGGCGGACGCCGAGATGGGGCCGGACCACTGCCTCCTCCTCTTCGAGCTCCTGGTCGACACCCTCCCGCCGATCGCCCGCCACCAGGGCCCGCCGCTCTGGAACCGGGAGAACGCCGAGCGGTTCCGGGAGAAGTACGCTCTCCCGGGCGCCGCCGTCGGGGGTCCGTTCATCGAGGACGGGCGCTACGTCGTCGAGGTGCCGCGCCGGTATTGCCGGGCCGGCGACCTCCTCGCCTCGGACGCCATCCTCCAGGTCTCGCTCGGCAAGCACGTCCGGCGCGCCCTCCGGGACCGGGAGCTGCTGACCGGCCCGGACTGCTGGTCCGAAGAGTTCGCGCCGTTCCTCGGGGCGTTCCTGGACCGGGCCTCCCCGGTCGTCCGGCTCCGGCGCGGCTAGAGGACGCCCTCCCCCCGCTCCCCGGTCCGGACCCGCACCACATCCTCGAGCGGGAAGACGAAGATCTTCCCGTCACCCGCCTCTCCGGTCCGCGCCGCCTCGCAGATCAGGTCCACGACCCGCCCGACCGCATCGTCCGGGACCGCCACCTCGACGCGCGTCCGGGGCAATAGGTCGATCTCGTACTCCTGGCCCCGGAACTCCTGCCGGCGACCGCGCTGCTCGCCCCGTCCCCGGACGTCGGTGACCGTGATCGAACCATGGCCCGCCGCGTCGAGGGCCCCCTTCACCGCGTCGAGCCGCGAGTCCCGGATGACCGCCACCACCATCTTCATGGAGGGGGAGTCGCCGCCCGGGGATTTATTGGTTGATGATCGCACGCAATCCGGACCCCGGGCGGGGCATCCCCGGAGGGGAACAGAGAAGAGAACCGCCGCCGCACCTCTCCGCATGAGGCTCACCCTTCATCTCCCCGACGAGGTCGTCCCGGCCCTCAACGCCCGTGCCGGGGCGGCGTCCGTCTCGCGCGAGGAGTTCGCCCTCCGGGCGGTCCTCGCCGCCTGTACCGGGGGCCCGGGCGGCCCCCTCACCCTGCACGAACGCACGCGGATGGAGGAGGTGCTGCGGGAGCGGGACGAGCTCGCCGCGCGGGTGTCGGAGCTCGAGCAGCTCGCCCGTGTGGCCGCCGCCGAGGTGGCCGCCTCGCAGGCCTCCCGCGAACGGATGGAGCAGGAACAGGACCGGATCGAGGACCAGCGGACCCGGGCGAGGACCCGTGCCGCCCTCGCGGCGGACGAGCGGGACCGCGCACGGGCCGGGCTCGCCGCCGCCCTCGACCGGGCCGCCGCGGCCGAACGGCGGGCCTCGGTCGCCGAGGCACTCGCCGCCGAACGCCTGGAGCGGTGCGCCGAGCTCCGGGAGGTGATCCGGGCGCTCACCGCCGGCGTCCCCGCCCCCCGGCCCCGGGGGACCGACGACCCCGCCGCCCCGGCCGGATGAGCCCCCCTCCCGCTGCCGCCCGCGTGGGGGGTGCATGCGCCATGCTTATCCCCTCTCCGCCGTACCGGTTCACATGGTCCCTGTCCACGCCCCCCCGGTGCTGCTCGCTCTCCTCCTCGTCCTCCTCGCCGCCGGCTGTACCGGCGGTCCTTCGGGGAGCCCTCCGCCGGGGACCCCTGCCGCCCCTCCCGGGACGCCGGTGGCGAACGCCTCCCCCGCGACGCTCGTCTTCCAGGACCGGTCGCTCTACTTCGAGCTCGTCCGGACGCTCGGAAAGACCTACGAGCACGGCGCCGACCTCGGCGAATCGCTCGAGACCGCCCGCCGGATCGCCGCCGCGGAGGGGCGGGGGCTCCACCCCGTCCTCGCCGCCTGGCACGACGAGTGGAACGCGACCGCGGACCGGATCCACGCGATCGGCGTCGAGGCGGAGCGGCGCGGTCACCCGGTGAGCGCGGGCGAGGCGTACCTCCGCGCCTCGGAGTACTACCGGGCGGCCGAGTTCTTCCTCCACGACGACCCGTCGGACCCGGAGATCGTGCAGCTCTGGGACCGGATGCACGCCGACTTCGTCCGGGGCCTCACGCTCACCGGCGTCCGGTTCGAGGAGGTGGAGATCCCCTACGAGGGGACGACCCTGCACGGCTACTTCTTTGCCGCCGGCGACGGTTCGCGGCGCGCCCCGACGGTGATCGTCCACCAGGGGTTCGACGGCACGGCCGAAGAGTGCTGGTACGGCGTCGGGGCCGGCGCCGTCCGGCGGGGCTACAACGTCCTCGCCTTCGACGGCCCCGGGCAGGGTCGTTCGGTCCGCAAGCAGGGCCTGCACTTCCGCCCGGACTGGGAGGCGGTCGTCACCCCCGTCGTCGACTGGGTGATCGCCCGGCCCGGAGTCGACCCCGACCGGCTCGTCCTCTACGGGATCAGCATGGGCGGCTACCTCGCCCCGCGTGCCGCCGCCAGCGAGCACCGGCTCCGGGCCGTCGTCGCGAACGAGGGTGTCTACGACGTCTTCGAGAACGATGCGGACTCCGCCCGGATGACGACCGCCGCACTCCGTGACCTCCTCTACAACCAGACCGGGGAGTACAACCGGTACGTCGCCGGGATGATCGAGCACGATATCCAGCTCTACTGGGCGACCACCCACGGCATGTGGGCCTTCGGCGTCTCCACCCCGGCCGACCTGATGAAGGCGCACGAGGCCTACACCATGAACGGCTCGGCGGACCGGATCACGTGCCCGGTCCTGGTGGTCGACGTGGAAGAGAACCAGTTCTTCGGCTCCCAGGCCCGGCGGCTGTACGACGCCCTGCCCCCCGCGCACCGGGCCCTCCTCACCTTCTCCGGGAAGGAGGGGGCCGGGCTCCACTGCCAGGCGGGGGCGCAGGCGCTCGGGAGCCAGCGGATCTTCGACTGGCTCGACGAGGAGCTCGCGCGGGGCCGGTAGGGACGAAAAGGAGTGGGACGGGCCCTAGAAGCGGACCCGTTCCTGCTCGCGCTCGTGCATGTTCGCGGCCATGGTCCAGCACCAGGCCGTACCGTGGGCGAGCCGGAAGATGGCGAGGAGGTCATCGTTACCGCCCACGACCTCCCGGAGCCAGGGGCGGTCCCGGTAGAGGCGGTCCCGGAGCCCGGCGTCGTCCAGGAACTCCACCGTCCCCGCCACCCGGAGCTGCCGGCCCGCCCCCTGCCCGTCCCCGGGGTCGAAGAAGCAGAGCTCGACCTTCGGGTTCTCCCGCATCTGCCGGCAGACGTCCTTCGTCGTGCCGGTGTGGAAGTAGAACCCGGTCTCGTCCGCGAACCACATCGCGAACCCCCGCACCCGGGGCTGGTCACCGTCGGCGGTGGCGAGCCATGCGACCGGGTGCGCGTTCGCGAAGGCGATCACCTCTCTCGCATCCATGCCGGTCTATCGGCCGGTGGCGATATCAGGTTTGCGTATCCGTCGCCCGCCCCCGCCGGTCAGCCCGGGTTCACCCCGGTCGCCCGGAAGAAGGTGTAGCAGAAGGTGCCGCCCGGCCCGCCGGCCCGGCGGAGGTCGGCGACCCCCCGGTCGAAGGTCGCCGGGTCGACGAGCCCGAGCCTGACGGCCCGTTCCCGCGCCCCGTCCACCATCGGGACGATCGTCCTCTGGACGAACCCCTCCTGCACCCCGGGACGACTCTCGTCCGCGTAGACCATGCGGGGCGAGACCGACACCTCCCGGAACCCGGCCCCGGCGAGGAGCGGGTAGAGCCGCCGGCCGATCAGGGCATCCCCGCCGAGTGCCGCCTGCGTGCGGACGAGCGCCCGCCACGCCTCCCTCGCCTCCGGGGTCTCGGGGTGATAGAAGCACGAGCCGTGGTCGCCCTCGATCACGGTGCAGGTCCCGCCGGGACGGAGGAGCCGGCGGAGGCGGTCGAGCGCCCCTTCGGGGTCGGAGAGGTGCTCGAGGACGAAGCAGACGAAGACGTGGTCGAACGACCCGTCCCGGAACGGCAGGGCGTCGACATCACCTCGGAGCAGGTCGGCGCCGGGCAACCGGGCCCGGGCGGCGCGGAGCGACCGGTCCGACCGGTCGACCGAGACCAGGCGCGCCCCCGGGCTCGCGGCGGCGACGAGGGCGGTCTGCGCCCCGGTGCCGCACCCTGCCTCCAGGACGAGGGAGCCCGGCGGGAACCGGGTCTCCCGGTGAAGGAGCGTCGCGAGGGCGTCGGCCTGGTCCAGGAGCCGGCGCTCCTCCGCGGCGGAGTACCCGTGCACGTACCCGGCATGGCGGTTCATCGCTCTCCAGGTCTGTCCATCCCGGTATAAGAACCTGCATCGCCGGGTGCCCGCACCTTGATATGGGTCGTTGCCAAGACTACGTGGGATGATGAAGGCATACGACGATGCGGAGCGGCGGCGGTGGCAGGACCCTGAGGCGGTCCTGGACGCGGTCGGCGTCCCCCCCGGGGGGACCGTGGCGGACGTGGGTGCCGGCGACGGCTACTTCACCCTCCCGATCGCGCGGCGCGTCGGCCCCCGGGGCGTCGTCTACGCGGTCGACCCGTCGGTCGAGCGGCTGACCCGCCTCCACGAGCGGGCCGAGGAGGAGGGGCTCGAGAACATCCGGATCCGTGCGGTCCCGGCGGAGGAGATCGCGGTCTGCGAGGGCTGTGCCGACCTCGTCTTCTACGGCAACTGCCTCCACGACTTCGCCGACCCGGCGGTCGCCCTCCGGAACGCGATGACCGCGCTCCGGCCCGGGGGCCGGCTCGCCAGCATCGACTGGAAGAAGGAGGAGACCCTCTCGGGCCGGGACCCGATCGGCCCGCCTGTCGAGATCCGGTTCGGCGAGGAGGAGGCCGCCGGGTTGATCCGGGGGGCCGGCTTTTCGGTCGGTGCGATCGCGCCCTTCGGGCCGTACCACTACCTGATCCTGGCCACCCGCCCCTGACCCTCCGGTCAGAGCAGGACGACCCGCGACCCGCTGCTCTCCTTCGTCACCCCGTAGACGGTGTCGGCGACCCCCTCGAGCTCCTGCTCGTGCGAGACGATGATCGTCTGGTCGCACCCGGTCTCCGCCAGGACCTCGCGGAGCCGGTTCAGCTGCTGGGACGAGAACCCGTCGGTCGGCTCGTCCAGCACCAGGAGGCTCTCCCGGGTGATCCCCGCCTCCTGCCGCACCATCGTGCTGAGGGCGAGGCGGTAGGCGAGTGCCAGGCTCGTCCGTTCGCCGCCCGAGAGGGTCTCGTGTTCGAGCTCGTACTCCCCCGACCGGACGACGGGTGAGAAGGAGGCGTCGACCGCGACCCGCAGGTCGTCGGACTCCACGAGCCGGGCGAACCAGTCGGCGAAGAGGGCCTCGAACCTGTCCCGGATGCTGTCCAGGACCCCTGCCTCGATCTCGACGATCGCCGGTACGACGTGATTGAGGAGCCAGCGCTGGACCTCGCCGAGGTACCGGCAGCGGCGCTCGAGCTCCTGCAGGCGCTCCTTCTCGGCCCGGACGGCTCCGAGCCGCTCCCCGAGCCGGCCCCGCTCGACCCGGACCCGGACCCGCTCCTTCCCGGCCGCCTCCGCCCGCTCCCGCAGACGGCCGAGCTCCTCCTCGAGCGCCTCGAGCCGCGCCACCGTCCCGTCGAGCACCGCGAGCTCCCGTTCCAGGGCCGCGCGCCTCTCCTCGCGCTCGCGCAGGCGGAGGGCGATCCGCTCCCGCTCCTCGCGCCGCCCGGCGAGACGGCGCGCCGCCTCGAGGGCCGCCTCCCGCGCCCGGGCGGCGGCGCGGTACGCCTCGACGACCCCCGCCGCCTCGTACCGCCCGATCGCCGCCTCGCACGCGTCGTACCGGGCGGCCTCCTGGCGGACCGCCTCCAGCCCGGCCTCCACCCGGGCGAGGCGTTCCCGTTCCGCCGCACCGAACGCGCCGGAGGCGAGCAGGCGGGCGAGCCGGTCGCACTCCTCCCGGGCACGGGCCTCTTCCTCTTTCCGCTGCACCAGTTCGCGCCGCCGCCCCTCGAGCCGGTCCCTCTCCGCCCGCACGCCGGCGAGTGCCCGGCGGACCTGCTCGCACGCCCGCTGTCGCTCCTCCAGGACCGCGAGATCGCGGTCGAGAAGCCGGAGGATCTCGGTGCATTCGGCCACCCGGGCCTCGAGCCGGCCCGCCTCCGCGAGCGCCCCCTCCCGGACCCGGGCGAGGTGGTCCGCGCCGAGGGTCTGGTGGCAGGTCGGACAGGGGGCCCCGACCCCGATCGCGGCGATCGCCTCCCATTCGGCCTCCACCCGTCTCTGCCTCTCCTCGGCGAGCCCCCGTTCGGCGATCACGCGCCCCCGCGTCTCGCGGCAGAGCGCGGTCTCCTCGGCGAGCCCCGGCTCGGGGGCGAGCGCCTCCTCCAGGCGCCGTTCCTCCTCGCCGAGACGGGCCGCCTCCGCCTCCAGCTCCCGGAGCGCTTCGGTCGCGCCGGTCCCCCCGGCCCGCCTCCGGAGGGCGTCGAGCGATCCGGCGATCCGCTCCCGCTCCCGCTCGATCGCGCCCGCCAGCTCCCGGCGCTCCGCCTCGAGCGCCCGGAACTGTTCGGCCGCCGCGCGGAGGCCGGCCCGCTCCCGTTCGAGTTCCTCCCACTCCGCGTACCGCGCGGCGAGGTCCTGGAACCGGTCCTCCTCCTCCGGTCCGCGAGGGGCGATCGCCCCCTCCAGGCCCCGGATCGCCTCGTCGGCCTGGTCGAGCTCGGCTTTGTCCTGCGCGAGCACCGCCACGAGCGACCGGTGCTCGCCCGCGAGCCGGTCCCGCTCCGGGCGCGCCGCGGCGAGGGGGCGGATCTCCTCCCCGAGACGGGCACACGCGTCCTCGATCGCACGGCAGGCCTCCTCGATCCCGTCCTCCTCCTCTCCGAGCCGCGCCTCCTCCTCCAGCAACCGGCGCTCCTCCTCCCCGACCGCCGGCAGGCGGGACGCCTGACCGGCGAGCACCTCCTGCTCGGGGGCGATCGCCCCGCGGACCAGGTGCTCGTCGATGTTCAGCCGGGCCCAGCGGTACTGCTCCAGGCCGAACGCCCGCCGGAGGATGTCGAGCCGCTCCTCCCGCCCGAGGAGGAGCACCTGCTTCATCTCCTCCTGCGGGGTGTAGACGGCGTACCGGTAGATCCGCGACCCCGCCTTCGGGTCCGCCCGCTCGTTGAACCCGAGCACCGCGAGGACCCGGGCCTTCAGCTCGGTCGTCGAGTACGGGGTCCGGACGCCGTCCTCCTCGAGCCAGCCGTCGACCTGCTCGACGGACCCCGGCTCTCCGTCCTTCCGCCGGGCGCGCCGCTGGATCGCCCGGTGGACCGCGTACTCGATCCCGTCGACCGCGAACCGGACGGTCACGTCGCCCCGCCGCGCCCCGTGACGGAGGAGGTGCGTCTTTTTGAGGTCGCCGAGGCCGAAGAGCCCGAACTCGATCGCGGCGAGGATGGTCGACTTGCCGCTCCCGATGTCTCCCCAGAAGAGGGTCACCCCCGGCGGGAACTCGACGAAGGTCTCCTCCTTGCCGTACGAGCGGATGTTGGAGAGGGCGAGCGAGATCAGGCGCATTCAGCCCTCCCGGAGCCCGGGCAGGACATCGCGGGCCCGCGTCCTGACCCGCGACGCGAAGGTGCGGCGGTCCTCGTGCTCGACCGGCTCGATCGCGACCGCATCGAGCAGCCGGCGGGCGGTCCGGGCCCCCGCATCGCCCACGAGGAGGGCTTCGAGCCCGGTGACGACCACCGGGTCGTCGAGCGCCGGGTCGGGATGGTATGCCGCGCAGCGGGCCGTGAGCACCCGCGCCTCGATCTCCTCCTTGGACCCGCCCCCGCCGGGGAGACTCCGTTCCCGGGGCCCGGCGAGCCCGGTACGGCTCACCCGGACGCAGAGCGCCCCCTGGGCCTCGAGGGCGGCACGGGCCGCGCCGATCGGGACGTCGTGCGGCTCCCCGGAGGCGAGGGTGCCGCGCACCCGGAGGAGCACGATCGCCCCCGCGTGGTCCCGCTCCTCCACCACCCGGTCGAGCAGTCCGCCCACCTCTCCCGGCGTCCGTCCCCCCGCGTCCACCTCGTGGACGACGACCTCGGGGAGGCGCACCTTAACGAACTCCAGCGCCGCGAGCCGTTCTCCCTCCACCGTGGCGACGAAGAAGCCCCGCGGTGTTCCGGCCGCCCGCTCGAGGTCGCCGTACTGGTAGCCCAGGAGCGGGCCCGGGTAGGCGATGACCCCGCCTTCTTTCCCGCACCGGACCTCGACCCGGGCGTGGATATGGCCCCCGGCGTAGTAGTCGAAGCCCGGAGGCAGGCGGGCGAGCGGCATCGACTCCGCGAACCGCTCGTGCTCGGGCAGCACCTCCGTGAGCGCCGAGTGGAAGACGAAGACCCAAAACCCCGTCCCGTCCCCCGGTCCGTCGTGCTCGAGCCGCTCGTACCACTCCCGCTCGAGCGACCGCTGCCGTCCCGGGAGGCCCGCGAGGTGGGCGCCGGTGCGGGCGTCGACCAGGTACCGGAGCCGGAGACGCTGTCCCTCTCCCTCCCCCACCGCTTCGGGGCCGGGGAGCCGGAGAAAGAGGCCCGCCGCCTCCAGCACGTCGATCACCGAGCTCGAGGCGGGGCTGTAGTCGTGCGAGCCGTAGGTGACGTAGACCGGGATCCCGGCGTCCCGCACCCGGCAGAGGTGCCGGGCGACCGCGCGGACGAAGTCCATCCCGGGCAACGGGGAGTCGAAGAGGTCTCCCGCGAGGATGATGAAATCGACCTGCATTCCGATGCAGCGTTCGATCGCGTCCTGGAACGCCCGCACGGCGGCCTCGGCGAGCGGCCGTTCGCGCCAGGCGCCGACGTGGAGGTCCGCCAGGTGGGCGAACCGGAAGGTCTTTGGACCCTCCCGGCCCGCGGTTCCGTCTCCAGTGCCCATGTGTGGAAACGTGTGGCTGCCAGAACCATCAACCTGCGCTCCGGTACCGAAAGGTTGCACGCGAACGAACCGGCGAGCAGAACCCTGCTGTTAAATACTCCGGGCATGCGAATGCTACTACAGGATGCCGCCCCGATACCGGGTCCTCTACGTCGACGACGAACCATCCCTGCTCGAGATCGGCCGGATCTTTCTCGAGTCGAGCGGACAGCTCACCGTGGAGACCCGGATCTCGGCCGCCACCGCCCTCGAGGTGCTCGAGAAGGAACGGTTCGACGCGATCATCTCGGACTACCAGATGCCCGGGATGGACGGGATCGGATTCCTGAAGGAGGTGCGGTACCGGTACGGGCAGGTTCCGTTCGTCCTCTTCACCGGGCGGGGGCGCGAGGAGATCGTGATCGAGGCGATCAACAACGGCGCGGACTTCTACCTCCAGAAGGGGGGAGACCCCTCCGTCCAGTACGCCGAGCTGGAGCACGGGATCCTCGGCGCGATCCAGCGCCGGGAGGCCGAGGAGCGGTTGAAGAGGAGCGAGGCGCGGTATCGTTCCGTCGTGGAAGACCAGGTGGAACTGATCGCCCGGTTCACCCCCGATTGGACGGTCTCCTTCGCGAACCGGGCCTTCCGGACGCACGCAGCCGCGTTTCACGGCACGGGCGACGTGATCGGGCAGAAGATCGACGGGCTCTTAAAAGCCCTGGACCCGGACCGGATGGCATCGTTCATCGGTTCCCTCTCGCCCGACCACCCGATCTGTGAGTACGGCGTGAGCGCCGTCGACCTGGACGGAAGGACCCGGTACATCAACTACACGATGCGGGCGCTCTTCGGTGACGACGGCCGGCCTGTGGAGTACCAGGTCGTCGGGCGCGACGTCACCGCGGAGTGGGAGGCCGAACAGGCGCTCCGCCTCCGCGAGGCACGCCTCCGGTTCATGCTCGGCCTCTACGAGAAGGCCGCCCGGCCGGAGAAGGAACTCCTCGATCTCGCGGTCGAGGGCTCGGGCATCGTGACGGCGAGCCCGCTTGCGTACCTGGGGTTCCTGAACGAGGACGAGAGCGAGATCTTCATGCACGCCTGGTCGAGTACCGCGATGGAGATCTGCACGATCCAGGAGAAACCGCTCGTCTACCGGACGGAGTCGACCGGGATCTGGGGAGAGCCCGTCCGGCAGCGCCGGCCGTTCATCGTCAACGACTACGCGGCGCCGAACCCGAAGAAGCGGGGGTACCCGGAGGGGCACCCGCCGATCCGGCGGTTCATGAGCGTCCCCGTGATCGATGGCGACCGGGTCGTCCTGTTGGCCGGCGTCGCGAACAAGGAGACCGACTACACCGCAAGCGACGTCTCGGAGCTCTCACTCCTGGTACAGGGCCTCTGGCAGGTCCTGAAGGGCAGGCGGACGGAGACGTCGCTCCGGGAGTCCGAGGAGCGGTACCGTCTCATCTCCGAGTGCTCCGGCCAGCTCGTCTACGACTACGAGATCGGGACCGGCCGGATCCGCTGGTCCGGCCCGATCGAGCGGGTGATCGGCGACTCCCCGGAGGCGTTCGGGGGGATCGGGATCACCGGGTGGGAGGAGCGGATCCACCCGGAGGACCGTGCCGGGGTGCTCGCCGCCCTCGACGACGCGATCGCCCGGGCGGCGATGTTCAGGGCGGAGTACCGTTTCCGGCGGGCGGACGGCACCTACATCCCGATGGCGGACCTCGGCCTGATCCTCACGGACGCGTCCGGCCGGTCACACCGGATGCTCGGCACGATGCAGGACCTCTCGGAGCAGCGCCGGATGGAGGAGGCCCTGCGCCAGAGCGAGGAGCGGTACCGCGGGATCACCGAGCGGATCAGGGACCTGGTCTTCGTCCTGGACCCGGACTTCAGACTCACCTACATCTCCCCCTCGTTCCAGGCGATCAGCGGCATGGATCCGGGGCCGTTCCTGGGCGGCCCCCTCCCCCTCGACCGGCTCCGCCCCGGGGACCGGGTGCGGATCGCGGAGGCGATGGAGCGGTCCCGGGCGCTGGAGCCGACCGGTCCCCTGGAGGTCGTCTACCGGACAGAGGACGGTCGGTCTCTGTTCCTGGAGTTTTACGGCACCCCGATCACGGAGGGGGGACGCCTCGCGGGCGTCCAGCTGATCGCCCACGACGTCACGGGGCTCCGGGAGACCCAGGAGCGGCTCGTCAGGGCGAACGAGGAGCTGGTGGTGCGGGAGGAGGAGCTCCGGTCACAGCTTGAGCAGCTCGTCCGCCGCGAGCGGCAGCTCCGGGAGAGCGAGGCGCGGTTCCGGGCGGTCTTCTCCCACGCCCCGGTCGCCCTGACCCTCTCGGGGGGTCCCCGGAACGTCTGTCTCGACGCCAACCCCGCGTTCGAGCGGATCACCGGCATCCCGGTCGGGGAGGTGATCGGAAAGAGTCCGGTCGAGATCGGGCTGGTGCCCCCCGGGCTCGACGCCGCGCTCTGGGCCGAGATGGGGGAGAAAGGTGCGATCGAGAACCGGCCTATCACCTTCGTGCATGCCGACGGCTCGGTGCGCGCGGGTCTCCTGAGCTCCCTTTCGATCGAGATCGAGGACCGCCCGGCGCAGCTCACGCTCGTCACCGACATCACCGAGCAGCAGCGCGCGACGGAACGGGTCCGCGAGAGCGAACAGCGGCTCCGCCTCTTCTTCGACACGATGGCCGAGGCGGTCTATATCACGGACGAGGAGGGCCGGATCGTCGAGTGGAACCCCGCCGCCGAGCGGATCTCGGGCATCAGCAGGGATGAGGCGGTCGGGGTGCCGGCCTGGGAGATCCTCCACCGGTCTGTTCCGTCGGAACACCGGACCGAAGAGCGGCGTGCCTACCTCGAGGCGCGTTTCCGGGAGGTGCTCTCGTCGGGCGTTCCGCTCTTCTCCGGTCCGCGGGAGGTCGAGGTGGAACGGGCGGACGGCACCCGGATCATCATCCGGCAGACCGCCTTCTCCATGCCGACCCCCCGGGGGTTCGGGATCGGCTCCGTCGCCCTGGACGTCACCGAAAAGGTGCGGGCCGCCGAGGCACGGGAGGAGAGCGAGAAGCGATTCCGGCACCTCTTCGAGCGGATCCCGCTCGGGATCGCGCTGGTCGGGACGGACCACCGGTTCCAGGAGGTGAACCCGGCCTTCTCGGAGATGCTCGGGTACACCCGCGAGGAACTGATCGGGCGGGAGTTCTCCGAGATCACCCACCCGGAGGACGTCCAGGTCGGGCTCGACTGCACCCGCCGGCTCGCCGCGGGGGAGATCCCGTTCTTCCAGCTCGAGAAGCGCTACCTGGCCCGGGACGGTCGGATCGTCTGGGGTGCGCTCACCGTCTTCCCGATCACGGACGAACAGGGGCGGATCCGGCTCTTCATCCCCGTCGTGGAGGACATCACGGAGCGGCGGCTCGCCGATGCCGCGCTCCGGAAGGCGAACCGGCAGCTCAGCCTCCTCTCCAGCATCACCCGGCACGACATCCGCAACGCCCTGATGGTGATGCTCGGGTACCTCTCCCTGGCGCAGGACCAGACCGACGACCCGGTCGTTCTGGGCGTCCTGGAGCGGCTGAAGGCGACCACGGAGCGGATCGAGGAGCAGATCGAGTTCACCGGCCTCTTCGAGCACCTCGGTTCGCGGGACCCGGAGTGGCAGGCGCTCGGCGGCGTCGTTGCCGGCCTCCGGGTCCCCGCGGGGGTGGCACTGATCGACGAGACCGGCGGGTACGAGGTCTTCGCGGACCTGATGCTTGGGCACGTCTTCTCGAACCTCCTGGACAACGCGGTCCGGCACGGGGGCACCGTCTCCCGGATCCGCATCGGGACGGAAGAGACAGAGGAGGGCCTGGTCGTCGCCTTCGAGGACGACGGCACGGGCATCCCGGAGGAGGAGAAGGAACGGATCTTCGAACGGAGCGTGGGAAAGCACACGGGGCTCGGTCTCTTCCTCGCCCGCGAGATCCTCTCCCTGACCGGCATCTCGATCCGGGAGACCGGGGTTTTCGGAAGAGGGGCCCGGTTCGAGCTCGTCGTCCCCCCGGGGACCTACCGGTCCCGGGACCGGTCCTGACCGCCCCGGTCCCGCGGGGTCTTTTCCTCCCTCACCGGGCGAAGGCCCGGTACCCGGTGCCCGGGACGACCGGCCACTCGCCCCGGGACGTCGGCGCCGGCCAGACCGAGGGGTTCGGGTCGGTCCCCTCCCTGGCCACCGGGGTCGGGTCCTGCTCGACCGCGACCGGCGCCGCTTCCAGGTCCACGCCCCGGGCCGGGCAGCAGCACTCCACCGTGATCCCGTTCGGGTCATGGAGGTAGACCGAGTAGAGGAACCCGTGGTCGGTCACGTCCGAGGCGGCGATGCCGGCGGCGGCGCAGCGGTCCTTGAGAGCGAAGAGGTCGTCGAGCGACCCGACCCCGAGGGCGACGTGGTCGAGGGCGAACGGCCCCGCGACGGGGACGCCCGCCTCCTTCTCCGCGACCGGCAGGGTCCTGGGCCACTCGAAGAAGTACGCCCGCTGCCCCGGGCGCCCGAGCCGGCCCACGAGCCGGCATCCGAGCAGATCCCGCCAGAACCGGATCGTCGCATCCATGTCCCCCGTCGCGAGGGCGACGTGGGAGAGGCCATTGAGCCCGCTCATGGAGAACCCCTGCCGGCGGTGACGGCGGGGTGGTCCCCGTGGTCAGCCATCGGCGAGGAGCCGGCCGCCCCGGCCGATGTTCTCGCGGTCGAGCTCCTCGAGCAGGACCGTGACGAGCGAGGGGTCGACCCCCAGTGCCTCCACGAGGGTCGAGGTCACCCCCTCCACGATCTGCCGCTTCTGGTCGATGGTCCGGGGTCCGGACATCCTGATGGTGACGACTGGCATCGAAGGAGAGTTGATCCGGAGAGGGGGATAAAGGCGTCGCGCCGGGTTCCTACGGCCCCCCGCAGGACGGGGATGCCTCCGGGTCGTCGTACTTGGGCCGCAGGCCGGCCCACCCGGTGTACCCGCAGTAGATGCAGCAGTCCCCCCCGCAGCTCGGGCAGAGGGTCGCCGGGGGGCGGACCTCGACCCACCCGCGCCGGTCGCAGTAGGTACACCCCGCGCCCTCGCAGGCATGGCAGGTGACGCGGACGTACTCGACGACCATCCAGTCTTCGTGGGCGGGACGACGGGAAAAGGGTTTGCCAGCCGACGGCACGGAGTCTTTGGGACGGTCCCCTTCGCGATGGAGCGGGTAAGGCCCTTTCGCATCGGTCTGCCGGGCCCACGTCCATCGTCCGGCGCCGGTTCGCCCGTCTATACACTTAATACCGCGTACGACCATCACATCACCACTGTGTCGGCACGGGCCGGGGGGTGGTGGCGATCGCCGGAGTCGTCGAGGCCGTTGTGATCGGCCTGCTGATCCTGGCGAACGGCCTCTTCTCGATGTCTGAGTTCGCGATCGTCTCCGCCCGCCGCCACCGGCTCCAGGCGCTCGCCGAGGAGGGCGACCCCGGCGCGGCGGCCGCCCTCGACCTCGCCGCGGAGCCGAACCGCTTCCTCTCGACGATCCAGATCGGGATCACCGTGATCGGGGTCCTCTCCGGCGCTTACGGCGGTGCCGCCTTCGCCTCCCTGCTGGCGGAGTGGATCGCCCGCGTGCCGTCCCTCGCCCCCTACGCCCCGTCGCTCGGGCTCGCCCTGGTCGTCGTGCTGATCACCTACCTCACCCTGGTGATCGGTGAGATCGTGCCGAAGAGGCTCGCGCTCGACCGGCCCGAGCCGATCGCCGCCCGGATCGCGCGCCCGATGCGTCTCCTCTCTATCGTGGCGGCCCCGTTCGTCCGGGTCCTCTCCGCCTCGACCGAGCTGGTCCTCCGGCTGATCGGGGTCCGGGAGCAGACGGTCCCGATCGTGACCGAGGAGGAGGTCCGGATGATGCTCGAGGAGGGGACGAGTGCCGGCGTCTTCGACGAGGAGGAGCAGGAACTGGTGGACCGGGTCTTCCGCCTCTCGGACCGGCGGGTCGCCTCCCTGATGACCCCGCGCCACGAGATCGTCGGGATCGACCTGGACGACCCGCTCGAGGAGAACCTCGCACGGATGCGCGAGGCGGGACACTCCTACTTCCCGGTCTTCCGGGGGGACCTCGACCACATCGAGGGGATGGTCTCGGTCCGGGCGCTCTGGGCCGAGACTGCGGGGGGACGCGGCCCGATCGAGATCGGACGGGTGCTCTTCGAGCCGCTCTACCTGCCCGAGTCCCTCCCTGCCCTGAAGGTGATGGAGCAGTTCCGCGCGGCGGCCACCCACGTTGCCCTCGTCACCGACGAGTACGGGTCGGTCGAGGGGCTCCTCACCCTCCACGACCTGCTCGAGGCGATCGTCGGCACGCTGCCCGACGAAGGCGAGACCGAGCCCGGGGCGGTCCAGCGGGAGGACGGCACCTGGCTCGTCGACGGCCTCCTGCCCGTCGCCGAGTTCCGCGAGCGGTTCGGCCTCCCCCCGCTCCCCGGCGAGGACCGGGGGTACTACCAGACCCTCGGCGGGTTCGTGATGATGCACCTGGAGCGGACACCGGCGACGGGGGACCGGTTCACCTGGGACGGCCATGGGTTCGAGGTGGTGGACATGGACGGGAACCGGGTGGACAAGGTCCTCTTCACCCCCTCCGGGGACGAGGGTTAAGTCGCGGGCAGGCCCACGCTCCCCATGGACTACACCGCGGGCTCGCCCGGGCGGGTCTTTGTCATGCGCGTCGACCACGGGGAGGACTTGCTCGCCGCGCTCACCGGGCTCGCCGGGGCGGAGGGGGTTGAGACAGGCGTCGTGCTCGTCCTGGGAGCGCTCGCCGACGGCCGGATGTCCGAGGGTCCGACGACCCGGACCCTCCCCCCGGTCCCGGTCCTCTCCGCCTTCGAGGACGGGCGCGAGCTCCTCGGGGCGGGCCTCCTCCTCCGGGAGGAGGAGAGGCCGGTCCTCCACCTCCACGGGGCGGTGGGCAGGGCGGGAGCCGTCTCGGTCGGCTGCCTCCGGGAGCGTGCCCGGGTCTATGCGACGGTCGAGGTGATCCTCTTCGAGCTCCTCCTCGGGGCGAGGCGGTGCGCGGACCCGGTCTCGGGGTTCAGCCGGGTCGAGTTCGGGGGCTGAAGAGGCGGACGGTCCCGCCGGCCAGGACGAGCAGGAAGACGGCGGCGGCGATACACCCGGCCCGATCCGTCCAGGCGGAGGCCGGGTGGGCGGTCGCCAGCAGGAGGAGGAGACCGGGGATTCCCAGGGAGACGGGGAGCCCCGCCAGGTGAGCGAGGGGCCCCCGGCATTCGTCTTGGGCGCCGGGGCCTCACCCGGTCACGGAAGGGTGCGTTCGTACCGCCGTGAGGCCTCGGGCCCGTTGATGCAGTACTCCGCAAACGCGAGGTCGAGGGCGCGGTGGACCGGGCACCCGGCACAGGCGCACCCGAGGTTCCCGGTCATGCAGCCGAAGGAGCGGCCGACCAGGCAGTAGAGCCGTTCGCCCGCCCCCTCGCTGCAGTCGTTGTAGGTCGGGCAGTCCGGGCAGGCGCACCGGGCGGCGAGCCGCTCCATCTCGGCGGAGCGGTCCGCGAAGGAAAGGCCGCGGTTCCCGGCCGTGAAGGCCTCGAAGCGATCCATCGCTGATTCCCCGGCATCAGTCTCGTCGTGCCGGTATATCAGCCCTTCCACACCCGCGCGGTCGTCCGGAAGTGGACCTTCGCGACCCGGTAGAGGGCGCCGGGCCCCGCCCGTTCGACGACCCGCCGGCCCGCCCGCACGACCGCCGGCGAGGAGCCCCCCTTCGGGAGGGCGACGCCCACCTCCTCCGAGAGCGCCGAAAGCCCCTCCAGGAACCGGGCCCGCGCGACGCACGAGGCGGCCGCCACCGCGGTCCGTGCCTCCGCCCCGCACTCGGTCAGGACCGGGACGCCCGGGCAGCAGGCGGCGAGCGCCGCCTCGATCCGGGGCGTCGCCGAGAACCGGTCGACGACCACGACCCCGACCCGGGACCCGGACGCGACCCTGCCGATCGCGGCCGCATGGAGACCGGCGAGGAGGTCGTTCAGGTTTTGGCCCCGGGCGGCGCACTCCGAGTACCGGGCGTTGTACTCCGCCGGCATCAGCACCTCCGTCGCGGTCGCGCATTCATCCTGGACCGTCGCCGCGAGCCGGGCCACCTCCTCGTCGGAGACGGTCTTGGAGTCGCGCACGCCCCGGGCGGCGAGGCCCGCCGCCTCGAAGGCGTCGACCAGGACCGCTGCTGCGACGAGGGGGCCGAAGAAGTCCCCCTTGCCCGACTCGTCCGCCCCCACCTGGGGCCAGCGCCCGAGCAGCCCGGCGGCCGAATCGCCCGCCGCCGCGGCGGCGGACCCCTGCACCAGGAGGCGGAGCGCGGGGTCGCGGACCTGCGAACCGTCGACCGTGACCCGTCCGTCCCTCCGGGCGTAGAGCCGGACCACCCCGCCGTCCCCGACCCGGAACTGGAGCCCGTGCCGGATCGGGACAGGCTCCGAGGAGGGGTGCCCGTGATCGGCGAGCCGGCGGCGGAGCTCCCGGGCTCGTTCGCCGAGGTCGACCGGGCCGTTCATCGGTACGGGTGGGGTCTTCGGGGGGATAAAGGCGGTCGGCCGGACCCCCCGATCCACGGCGCCTTCATCCCCCCCCCTGCCGGCGACCGGTCCGGTCACGTCATCCTATAAATACTTTGTAGTCCAGGATCTGGTGAGGCGATTCTTCTATGGACTATGGAACGATGCTCGGTGACGCCTTCGACTACGTGAAGACGGCGCTCATCGACAACTACATGGGTACCGTCCCTAATAAGCTGTAATTTCAGATCCTGTATCCGCAGAGGATATCTCCCCCATATCGGATAAATACCGTCTACTCGTGATCCACTCTTCATTGATATCCATGAGGATAGATCCCGCAATTCTCAACAGGGATGAATCATTCGGGAACGCGCCAATGGACCGATATCTACGTTTTAATTCCTTATTGACACGTTCAAGGAGATTCGTTGTCCGAATTCTTTTCCAGTGATCAATAGGAAAGCTACGATAATTCATCACATCGTACTGAAATCGTTCTATAGTGTCCGCAGCGCGGGAGAATCCACGAGATTCAAGTTCAAGGATGCATTCCTGGAGTCTCCGGGGATCATTCAACGAATCCTTCAGAATCGCGACAACGAACTTGTGATCTCTCCTCGGTATTTTCTTCAATATAGCCCTGATAAAATGGACCTGGCACATTTGCCAACTGCACCCATGGAATGAACGTTGCACAGCATTCTGGATGCCTTTATGGCCATCTGATATGACAAGATCAACTCTCCTTAGTCCTCGATCTTTCAGGTCGGAGAACAGGTCCTCCCACGTAAGCTCATCCTCACAGTCTGCAATCCTGGCTCCCAGGATCTCGCGGATTCCATCATTCCTGATGCCCGCAATTACGAGCAATGCTTTGGTTGTGTACTTGATTCCATCCCTGACTTTGAAATATGAGGCATCCACAAAAAGGTAGGGGATATGTGATTCAATGGGTCGTGAAAGGAATTCTATGACCTTTGCGTCAAGCTCTTTCGCAATATTCGACACATATGATGCTGAGATCTTTTCCACGCCGAGTGTTGAGATCACATTCTCGATCTTTCTTGTGGATACGCCCTGAAGATACGACTCTATAATCGCATTCTCCAATGCCTTCTCCACCCTTGAATATCGTTCAAATACCTGTGTCTTGAAGGGGATATCCCGCAATAAGGGTTTATCGAGGGATAAAGTGCCATATCGCGATTTGAGAGATCGAGACCTGGTCCCATTCCGATATGTACGCCTTGATCCTGTTCTCTCGTACCTCCCGGCCCCGACCAGCTCATCTGCCTCTCTCTGCATCACCTCGTTCAGAAACCAGGTGAGAACACGCCTCATTCCTTCTTCGTTATCGGTAAGGTAATTTACTACGAGATCTTTACTATTCATTGCCCTGTATTCCTCCATTGCCAATTTAGAGTGGATACAGGGTGTCTTCAAATTTTACAGCTTTATATAGACACTACCACTACATGCGATGGCTGATCCTGATCATCGGGTCGATCATCTTCCCGATCGTGATGGGATACACGCTCCGGATCTATCGCGGCGCCCGGACGCCCCCCGACACGGACGACCTGGGCGGGCTCTTTATCGACGGGATCAAGCTCTTCATCGTCCAGCTGATCTGGGGGATCCCGGTGATCATCGTCTTCGTGATCCTCATGGGCGGCTCCTTTGCCCTGCTGATGTCGCAGTCCGATGCGGTTACCGCGGCGGGTGCCGGCGGGTTTTTCGTCGGCGCACTGGTCACGTTCGTGGTCGCGATCATCTGCGCCCTCTTTGCCACGATCGCCGGCGTCCGGTTCGCCCGCACCGGCTCGTTCGGCGAGGCGTTCAACGTCCGGGCGATCCTCGAGCACATCGGCCGGATCGGCTGGGGCTCCTACGTGGTCGCCCTCGTGATCCTGATGGTGGTCATCGGCGTGGTGAACGCGATCCTCGGCGTGATCCCGGTGCTGGGCTGGCTTCTCACGATCATCCTGGCGCCGGCCTTCTCGATCTTCGCGGCCCGGTACATCACGCAGATCTACGACAGTGTCGCGGCGCCGGCCTGATTTTCCCTTTTTTAAGGACCCTCCGTCACCCTCAAGTAGTCGTCCATCGAGAGTTCTTCCGGGGTTCCTATCGATGGAGATCGGCACGATGCTCGGCGACGCCTTCGAGTACACGAAGACGGCGCTCCTCGGGCAATGGCTCCGCTGGCTGATACTGCTCGTCGGGACGGTCATCTTCCCGATCCTGCTCGGGTACACGCTCCATGTCTACCGTGGCGGGAGGGCACCGCCCGATCCCCAGGACTGGATCCTGGTCTGTATCGACGGGATCCGGCTCTTCGTCGTCCAGCTCGTCTACGCGATCCCGGTGGTGATCATCTCGATCGCGCTCAACCTGGCCTTCCTGATCCCCGTCTCCGTCGTCTCCGGCCCCGGGGGATCGATCGAGGGGGCGGCGGGGTCCGCCGTACTGCTCGTGATCGCCGCGCTCGCCATCCTGGAGCTCGTCCTCTCGATCGCGATCTCGCTCGTCTCGCTGATCGCCTCGGTCCGTTTCGCCCGCACCGGCTCGTTCGGCGAGGCGTTCAACATCCGGGCGGTGCTCGCCCACATCGGCCGGATCGGCTGGGGCTCATACATCCTCGCGCTGATCGCGCTCTACATCGCTCTCATGGTCTTCGTCCTCGTGATGATGCTCGTCGGGGTGCTCACGCTCGGGATCGGGTTCCTCCTCTTAATCCCCCTCTCACCGGCGCTCTCGATCTTCGTCGCCCGGTACATCACCCTCGTCTATGACAGTGCGGCGTCCGGCGACCAGCCCGTCCCGGCCTGAACCCCCCCCTCTCCCCTCTTTCTGCAACCGCTCACCACAAGCCTGAATGCCGATCCCCGTCCATCTGATCGTGCAATGACCGATGGGGACGCGACGCTCCGTGCCATCCGCCTGATCGCGGAGAACAGGAGGGGGGTGCTGCGGGACATCGCGACGGTGGTCGCCGATCACGGTGCCAACATCCTGATGATCCACCACGAATCCTTCGACACCGGCCCGATGGCGGGCCTGGGGGAGCTCTACTTCGAGTACGAGGGGGAGGTCGACCCCGGGTTGCTGATCGCCGACCTCTGCCGGGTGCCCTGCGTCCGTTCGGCCACCGCCTGCGACCCCTTCTCGATGATCTACGGTTCGCGCGTGATCATCATCGGCGGCGGGGCGCAGGTCGCCCAGGTCGCGCTCGGCGCGGTGAACGAGGCGGACCGGCACAACATCCGGGGCGAGCGGATCTCGGTCGACACGATCCCGCTCGTCGGCGAGGAGAGCCTGACGGCGGCGGTGGACGCGGTCGCCCGCCTGCCCCGCGCCTCGATCCTGGTGCTCGCCGGCTCCCTGATGGGCGGCGGGGTATCGGGTGCGGTCGACCGTGTCCGGGAGGCGGGGATCCCGGTGATCGCGCTGAACATGGCCGGGAGCGTCCCCGACCACGCGGACCTCGTGGTGACCGACCCGATCCAGGCCGGCGTCTTCGCGGTGATGCATGTCTCGTGCCTGGCACGGTTCGATATCGAGCGCGTGCGGGGGAGGCGTTTCTGATGGACCAGGTGGAGCGGGCCGTCCAGTTCCTGATGCGCGACGGCCTCGTCGTCTATCCGACCGAGACCGTCTACGGCCTGGGGGCCGACGCCCTCTCGGACGAGGCGATCCGCTCGGTCTACGACTCCAAGCACCGCCCGCTGTCGCAGCCGATCTCGATCGCGGTCGCCGACGTCGAGATGCTCGGCGTCGTCGCCCGCATCGGCCCGCTCGCCGAGGAGTTCGTCGACCGGTTCCTCCCCGGGCCATACACGGTCCTGGTCGAGGCCCGCCCGCTCCTGCCCGTCCAGCTCCACTGCGGCACCGGCCTGATCGGGATCCGGGTGCCCGCCCACCCGATCGCCAGCGAGCTTCTGCAGCGGTTCGACGGCCCGATCACGGCCACCTCGGCGAACACCCACGGCGCCGCCGAGCCGGCGACGATCAACGACGTGCACTGCTACCGGGACTACACGATCGACGCGGGACGCCTTCCCGGGACCCCGTCCACCGTGGTCGACCTGGTGAACCGGGCGATCATCCGGCCGGGCGTCGGACTGGACGAGGTGGTCGCCTTCCTGAGGAACCGATGAACCGCCCCCCCCGCCTCCGGGACTTCGTCGAGGACCGGGACGGGTGGCTCTACGCGGTCGCCGCCTACGACAACCGGGAGCGTGCGGGGTGCGTCCTCCGCTACGTCCCCGACCCGGCGGGCGACCGCGTCCGGCACGGGAGCGGGGTGCGCTACCGCAAGCTCGACTTCGCCGAGGCCTTTGCACGGGTGGCAGCCAGGAAGCCCGACTATCTCGACCTCCTCTGCCGGGTGCCGCTCGACGAGTGCGTCGCCGTCCACCGTCCGGAGGAGGTCTTCCCCGAGGTGCTCGCCCGCGACGGACGGGTCCGGCGGCTCGCCGACGCCCTGCGGCTCGAGCCCGGCACCGCCGGGTGCACCGGCTCGCTCCTCGTCGGCCTCGAGGGGCCCGCCTCCGACATCGACCTGGTCGTCTACGGCGAGGCCTTCGAACGGGCCAGGGCCCGCCTCCCGGAGGCGATCCGGGAGGGGCTGGTGGACGACCTCTCGGAGGACCTCTGGCGGCGGGTCTACGCGAAGCGCCGCCCGGAGCTCCCGTACGGCGAGTTCCGACGGCACGAGGCCCGGAAGTGGAACCGGGGGCAGGTGGGCGGGACCTACTTCGACCTCCTCTTTGCCCGGGACCACGCCTCGATCGACCCCCGGCCGGTGCCGAAGGGCCCGGTCCTCGGGAGGGAGCGGATCGAGGCGACCGTCACGGATGCCTCGCTCGCCTACGATGTCCCGGCGGTCTACGAGGTCGACCATCCGGTGGTCTCCCGCGTCCTCTCGTTCACCCACACCTACGCAGGCCAGGCGCTCGACGGCGAGGTGATCGAGGCGGCGGGCGTCCTCGAGGGGCACGGCGGCGAACGGTGGCTGGTGGTCGGGACCAGCCGGGAACCGGTCGGCGAGTACATCCGCTCGAAGACGCTCCTCTCCGGTGCATAAGGCTCCCCGTTTCCGCTAGCAGAGGATCGACCGGCCGCTCCGGGCCCCGCCGGCGCAGGCCTGTGCGTACGGGCACCGGCCGCAGGGGGCGTCGGGGGGTCTCGGCGGGAGGCGTCCCTCCTCGACCCGGCGGGCGACCTCCCGGGCCCGGAGGACGGCCCGCCGGTCCCGGGGCTGGGGCAGGTAGCGCCTGACGGTCCCCGAGGGGACGTAGAGCAGCAGGACCGCCTCCAGGGGTTTGCCCCGTTCCTCCTCCAGGCAGAGCGCGTACGCGGCGGCCCGGACCCGGTCGGCGGAGGTCACCCCCCAGGCAGGGGCCTCCGTCGCCCGGACGACGGCGCAGGAGGAGAGATCCGGGGCGACCCCGTCCACCTGGCCGGCCAGGCCGAGCCGCTCCGACCGGACGGCCCGGTCCCTCAGCACGAAGGGGAACGGCCGGACCCCCCGGCAGGCGGCCGTCCAGGCCTCCGCCAGGGCCCGGGCCCCGGGGTCGATCCCGGGGAGGACGACGGTCAGCTCCTCCCAGACGAGAGCGGGGTCCAGGTCGTCGCCGAGGTGGGCGGCGACCTGCTTGGCGACCGCGTACCGGACCGACTCCGCGGGGGGGCGGGCGAGGTCGTGCCAGTACCGGAGCGGGCACCGGTGGGCCGCGACCAGCCCGGAGACCGTGATGGGCGGACCGGTCATCGCTCCGCCCGTCCATTCCGGCCGGGCCGGGCGAACCACCCCGCCGGCCGGTGCATCGGCGTCACGCCGGCCGAGACCAGGTCCCCGGACGCCCAGGCGTACCGGCTCCGGATCGTCGGGGGCAGCCGGTGTTCGGGGATCGGGACGAAGCCGAAACGGCCGTAGAACTCCTCGAGCCCGCGGACCGCGTGCATGTAGAGGTCCTCGTTCTGGCAGGCCTCGACCAGGGCCCCCATCACCCGGCCCGCGTACCCCCGGCCCCGGAACGGTGCCGGCGTGAAGACCGCATCCACCTCGTACCCGTCGGGGTGGCGGCGGCACCGGGCGACCGCGACCAGGTTGGTGCCGGCGAAGACGCCGAAGACCCGGTCGATCGACGGGTCCCCCCGGGTCTCGTGGTAGTCGCGCCAGACCTCGTCGGCGAGCGGGAACTCGGCCGAGAGGAGCTCGCGGACCTGCACCGCGAGCCCGGCCCGCGGACAGGCGACCAGGACCGGGCAGGGGGCGGAAAGGCCGATCCCCTCCGCCACGGGCCCGAGCCCCACCCCGGCAGCCGCGTCGCGGTCCCCCACCCGGCAGAGGGCGATCAGGGTCGCCCCCTCGTCGATCGCCGTCCCGAGGACGACCGGGACGACCTCGCCGGTCCGGTGGAGCGGGACGAGGCCGAGCTCCTCCGCGAGGGGGGCGAGCCCCTCCGGTGCCCGGTCCCCGACATGGAGGAGGAGGCCGCCGCCGACCCCTCCCCCCGCCACGAGCCGCCGGGCCGCGTCGACCGAGGTGGCGGAGAGGTCCGTCGGGACCAGGACACGGGAGAGGAGGGACCCCGCCGTCCGCCCCCGGACGACGAGGACGTCGGTCTGCCCCCCCCGGAGCACCGCCTCCGAGACGGAGCCGAGCAGGCGGTCGACCGCCCGTCCGCGCCCCCGGGCACCGACCGCCAGCAGGTCCGCCCCCTCCTCCCGTGCCGTCTCGACCAGGGCGTTCGCCACCGTCCGGTGCCCCCTCCCGACGACCCGGGCCGTGACGTCCGCGCCCCGTTCCCGGAGGCGGGCCGCCTCCGCCTCGAGCGGCCCGGCCCGGTCGGGCTCGTCGGTGACAAGGGTGAGGACGAGGCGCGGGCTCCCCGGCAGCCCGGCACAGGCGTCCGCGGTCCGCCGGCTCTCCTCCGAGAGGTCGGTGGCGACAAGCACGCAGTTTCGGGTCATACGACGCGGCACACCTCCGGCGGGACCGTGAGCACGAAACGGGCGCCCTTCCCGGTCCCCTCCTCGGCGATCCCGATCCCGGTGATTCCCAGGATCTCCCGCGCCAAAAAGAGCCCGTGGCCGTACCGGTCGTCGGTCGGCTCGAAGAGCCGGTCCCGCTCGCCGGGCGGGACCCCCGTCCCGTCGTCCTCGACCATGATCCGGCAGCCCCCGTCTCCGTCGTGGTAGGTGACGATCACCGCGGTCGCCCCCGTGTCCGGACGGGTCGCGTTGTCGAGCAGGTGATAGAGGGCGACCGGCAGGGCCGGGTCGGCGTAGAGCTCCAGCCGCGCGGTCCAGGCACGGACCGCGACCGGCCCGGGGTCGAGACGGGCTTGGGCCTCCTCGATCGCGTCCTGCACCCGTTGCCAGGCGGGAGGACGGGTCCCCAGGACCCGGAACTCTCGCGAGACCTCGTTTCTCCGCCGGAGGGCGCCGAGCCGTTCCCCGAGCGGGCGGAGGAGGGCGAGCACCTCGGGGTCGGCGATCTCGCGGCGGATCCGGGCGAGGCAGGCCTCCAGGTCGCCTGTCGCCGTCGCCAGGTCGCGGTCGAGGATCCCGGAGAGGTGGGCCATCGTCCGGTTCGCGGCCTCGAGCGCCGCCCTCGCCCGGTGCAGGCCGGTCATGTCCGCCAGGGTGACGACCCTTCGCCCGACCTCGAGCGGGGCCCCGGAGGCGAGGCAGTGGACCGTCCGCCCGTCCGCGCGGACCAGGGCCAGCTCCTGCTCTGCGACCGCCCCTCTTTCGAGGGCGACAAGGAACCGTTCGGCCGCCTCGCGGTCGCCCGCACACTCCGCGAACGGCCGCTCGCGGAGGTCTTCGGGCGCCTGCCCGAGCAGGTCGGAGGCGCGGGGGTTCGCGTCCTCGATCCGGTTGTCGGGGCCGAGCAGGAGGATCCCGGAGACCGAGTGGTCGTAGAGGCCCCGGTAGAGCGCCTCCTGGTCCCGGAGCCGGCGCGAGAGGTAGGCGATCAGCGCGCCGACGGCGACCAGCGTCACCCCCCGGGCGACGATGGCCACACCCTCTCCGGGCACGAGGGGGAGGGCGAACGCCGAGTAGGCAGACGCGATCAGGACCGCGACGGCGGTCCCCCGCCTCGGGTACCAGTACCCCGAAAGGGCGATCGGGACGTAGAGGAGGTGCGGGAGCGCGACCGTCACGCCGGCGACGAGGATGCCCGCGAGGTTGGCGAGCAGGACCGCGGAGGCGGTGACGCCGAGGATCACGGGCCGCCCGCGCGGCCCGGCGAGACCCCGCAGGTTCATACGCGTTGGTCTGTCTTTGGGGGTAAAAACAATGGCGGTAGAACCGACGGGTATATCCCCGCCTCCGTCGTCGTCTCAGCATGGGCGTCATCATCCGCGAGCTCGGATCCGACGAGTTCGTCCTCGTCGACCGGCTCTGGGAGCAGTACCGCGGGCAGGAGACCGACCGGGCGACCGACCGCGTCTTCGGCGGGTTCGTGGACGGCACCCTCGCCGGGACGGCACGGGTCCGGCACCACCCCGACGGGCTCGAGGTGGACGGTGTCTTCGTCTCCGAGGCGTACCGGTCCGCCGGGCTCGCCCGGCGGCTCGTCCAGGCGGTGATCGACCGGTTCGGGCACGGGACCCTCTGGCTCCACTCGACGATCCCGCTGATCGGGTTCTACGGCACCTTCGGGTTCGTCCCGGTCAAAGAGGAGGCCCTGCCCCCGACGATCCGCGAGCGGCTCGCGTTCTGCTTCGGCGAGATGGTCGGGTGCGGCGTCTGCCCGATGCGGCGGGACCCGCCCTCCTGAGCCCGCCCCCGGTGGCCGTTCCCGGAGGGGGCTTTGGCCGTCCGGCTAGAGCACCCCCCGGTAGAAGGCGAGGCGGCGGGCCGCCGGCCTGAACGCCTCCACCAGTGCCCTGGCGTCCTCGTCCTCGAGCGGGCCGGCGGCCGCCGCGCGGACGAGTCCCGCCACCTGGTCGGGCGTCTCGCACCCGACGACCGCGAGCACGACGGGGTACGTGAGCGCGAACCGGACGAGCACCCCGGCGGTGATCCCGCCATCGGGCGCGACGTAATGGCCCCGGCCCAGCACCTTCATCGCGAGCGGGGCGACCCCGGCGTCGAGCGCCACCGGGAGGACGCGGTCGACGAACCCGCCCAGCACCGCCTCGACCGGGTTGACCGGCAGGAGCACCGTGTCGACGGGCCAGCGCTCCACCGCCTCGGCGAGGACCGCCGGGTCGTGGTGACCGGTGACGCCGATCCGACGGACGAGGCCCGCCTCCTTCGCCTCGAGAAACGCCCGGAGCGCCCCGTTCGGCCCCTCGCACTCCCGGATCTCCGGGCGCGTCCGCAGGTCGTGGATCTGCCACAGGTCCAGGTACCCGGTCTGCATCCTCTCCAGGGTCTGCGTCAGGTCCGCGATCGCCCCGGGGTACGAGCGGCTCGCCGACTTGCTCGCGAGGAAGATGCCGTCCCGGCGCGCCGGTCTCCCGGACCAGAACCGGCCGTGATAGACCTCGCTCGACGCGTACGCCCGGGCGGAGTCGAAGTAGCGGATCCCGCGGTCGAGGGCCTCCGTGAGCACCGTCTCCGCCTCACGCTCCCGGTTCGTCGTGCGGAGGACCCCCTCGCCCCCGAGCCCGACCCGGGGCCGGTCGGGCAGACCGCCTGTCCTCATCCCGTCGAGCTGCGTCGCCTGACGAGATAGGCCTGTCGGGTCTCTCCGGCCGGTTGTGTTCACCGGGAGGCGGTCGTGTTCGGGGTGCGCCCTGTCACCTGGAGCTGGAACGGGAGCGAGAGGCTCCGCCCGTCGGTCCCGGTCGCATGCACCCGGAAGGTGTACGAGCCCGGTGGTGCCCCCGCGTGGGCGACCAGCATCCGCGAGGTGAACCGGGGGTCCGGGATGTCGGTCGACGGGTTGAAGGTGACGTAGATCCCCTCGGGCACCCCCTCGGCCCGCAGGGTGACCGGGAGGTCGTACTCGAAGAACGAGGGACCGGTCCGGAGGAGCGTGATCCGGACCTCGACGTCCATCCGCTCGCCGACCCCGATCGACCCCCCCGACGGGGTGATCGCCAGTTCGAAGTTCCGTTCCTCCGACCCGTGCATCAGGCCCGAGGCGAGCATGTAGAGGACCGCCGCCACGATTAAAAGGAAGAGCACGACCGAGACGTAGAACGAGATGGACCGCTCCCGCTCCTCGGATCCCCGGCCGGTTTCCGGTGACGGCGGGCCGGCAGGAGCGTACGGGGCCATGGCTGCAGTACAGTCCGCCCCACGGTTACAAAAAGCTGCAGGGTTGGTCCCGCCACACCGACGTGCCCGGGACAGGCCCTGGTGGAAAAAACGAAGGAATAAGTCCGAGTTCGTCCCAGCCTCCCGTGTATCGGGTGTGCGACGGTATGACACTCCGTTTCAGGGTCCTCCTCCTCTACCTGCTGATCGGCGTCCTGGTCATCGTGATCGTGGGAGGCCTGCTCCCCTCCACCCTCCAGGCCCAGCAACGGGACGCCGTCACCCGGGAGTCCCTCGTCCAGCTCCGTCACATCGATTATGCCCTCTCCGGCTTCGTGGAGGAGGCCCGGTACGACGTCCTCGAGCTCTCGATGAACCCGCTCGTCCGGACGCGGGACGACGCCCGGTTCACCAGTTTTCTCAACGCCTCCGAGGCGACCTTCGAGTACACCGTCACCCCCCCCGAGCAGGCGATCGTCGACCTCTTCCGGGCGTACCAGCGCTCCCACCCGTACGTCAGCTCGGTCTACATGGGCCGGGAGAACGGCGCGTTCGTCCGCGCCTATCCCCGTGCCCGTCCGACGGAGTACGACCCCCGGGATCGGCCCTGGTACCAGCTCGGAAAGGCGCACCCGGGCGAGGTGGTGAAGACCGACCCCTACCGGGCGGTCACGACACCGGACGTCAACATCGGGATCGTGACGGCACTCGTCGACGAAGACGGCACGGTCTACGGGGTGGTGGGTGCCGACATCACGCTCGTCAACCTGACCAGCTACCTTGTCTCCGTCAGCCGGGCGAGTGCCGGCGAGATGCTCCTCGTCGACCCGAACGGCACGATCCTCGCCGCCGGGGACCCCGCGCTCCTCTTCTCCGACGTCGGTGCCGTCCTCGGCGACCAGTCGCCGACCTTCCTGGAGACGGACGAGGGGGTGCTCTATCTCGATGACCGGTTCCTCGTCTACCGGAGATCGCCCGCGCTCGGCTGGACGATCGGAACGTTCGTCCCGTTCGACCTGATCGGGCAGAGGGTGAACGAGGCGGTCCGGACGGTCATCCTCTTCGTGGTCTTCGGCCTCGGCCTCCTCGCCGTGTTCACCCTCGCCGGCCTGGATCACCTGGTGATCCACCCGCTTGCCCGCCTCACCCGGGAGAGCCGGAGGATCGCCGAGACGGGCGACCTCGATCAGGAGATCGAGGTGACCGGTTCGGGCGAGATCGCCGTCCTGAGCCGCTCCCTCCGCGCGATGGTGGAGACGATCGCGACCATGGAGCGGGGCCGCCGGCAGGCACTCGCCGAGCTGCGGGCGTACCGGGATCACCTCGAGGAGACGGTCGCCGAGCGGACGCGGGACCTCGCCCGTGCAAAGGAGCAGGCGGAGTCGGCCGACCGGCTCAAGTCCGCGTTCCTCGCCACCATGTCCCACGAGCTCCGCACGCCGCTCAACTCCATCATCGGGTTCTCGGGGATCCTCCTCCAGGGTCTCGCCGGTCCGCTCAACCCCGAGCAGAGAAAGCAGCTCGGCATGGTCCACGACTCAGCCCAGCACCTGCTTGCCCTGATCAACGACGTGCTGGACATCTCGAAGATCGAGGCGGGGGAGTTCCGCCTCGCCGGCGAGCCGGTTCCGGTCCCCGCCGTGCTCACGAAGGCGGTCGCCACCGTCCGGCCGCTCGCCGATGAAAAGGGTCTCCCGATCGAGATGGCGGTCGACCCCGCCGCCGGCGAGGTGTGGGGCGACCGGCGGCGGATCGAGCAGGTATTCCTTAACCTTTTAAGTAATGCCGTCAAGTTTACGGAGCAGGGGCACGTCCGGGTCGCATGCGCGCGGGAGGGCGACCGGGTCGTGACCAGCATCCAGGACACGGGGATCGGTATCGCGGAGGAGGACCTTGCCCGGATCTTCCAGCCGTTCAGCCAGGTGGAGACCGGTCTGACGCGGCGGTACGAGGGGACGGGGCTCGGCCTGTCGATCTCGAAACGGCTCACAGAGATGATGGGAGGGACGATCGAAGTGGAGAGCAGGGTGGGCAGGGGGAGCACGTTCCGGGTGCTGCTGCCTGCATACCGGGAGGGGCAATGACGACCCGGGTCCTCTACGTGGAGGATAACGACCAGAACTACTACCTGGTGAAGTTCATCCTGGAGGCGCAGGGATACGAGGTGGTGCGGGCGAGGGACGGACGGGAGGGGATCGAACTCGCCCGGACCGTCGACCCGGCGCTCATCCTCCTCGACATCCAGCTCCCGGTGATGGACGGTTACGAGACCGCACGGGAGCTGCGCACCATCCCCGGGCTCGCCCCGGTCCCCGTCGTCGCCCTCACCTCCTACGCGATGGCGGGAGACCGTGAGAAGGCGCTCGCCGCGGGGTGCACCGGCTACATCGAGAAACCGATCGATCCGACGACGTTCTCCGGTGAGATCGCCGCCCATCTCGCGAGGAGTCGGTCCGGGGGAGGGTCCGGGTGACGAGGGTCCTGGTCGTGGAAGACAACGGGCCGGGCCGCTACCTTTTGGAGTCGATCCTGGCGGGCCATGGCTTCGAGGTGGAGGCGGTCGGGAACGGCGCCGAGGCCCTCGAGGCGGCGGGACGGACCCCCCCGGACGTCGTGATCGCCGACATCCTGATGCCGACGATGGACGGGTTCGAACTCTGCCGGCGCTGGCGGGCGGACGAACGCCTCCGTGACATCCCGTTCATCTTCTATACGGCCACCTACACCGACACGCGGGACGAGCGGTTCGCCCTCAGCCTGGGTGGGGACCGGTTCCTGATCAAGCCGCAGCCCCCGCACGTGCTGGTGAAGGTCGTGCGCGAGCTGGTCGAGGAGGCGGGCCGGAGGGGTGGCGCCGGGCCGTCTCCCGGCCCCGCAGTGCAGGAGGCGGAGGTGGAGGTCCTCCGCGAGTACAGCGACGTCCTCTTCCGGAAACTGAACGACAAGGTGCAGCAGCTCGAGGAGAAGGTGGCCGAACTGCAGCGCCTCCGGGACGAGCTCCAGGTCCAGACAACGTTCCTTGACATGGTCGTGGAGAACCTCCCCGACATGATCTTCGTCAAGGACGCGCGCGACCTCCGGTTCGTCCGGGTGAACCGGGCGGGCGAGGAGTTCCTCGGTCTGTTGCGGGAGGAGATGGTGGGGAAGCGCGACCACGATCTCTTCCCGCGGGACGAGGCGGACCGGTTCGTCCAGACGGACCGGGAGGCGCTCGCCGGCCGGACGGTCGTGGACATCCCCCGGGAGACGGTCACGGTCCGGGGGAGGGGGGAGCGGATCCTGCATGCCAGGAAGATCCCGGTCTTCTCCACCGACGGCGAGCCGCTCTACCTGGTCGGGATCGCCGAGGAGATCACCGAACGGGTGCAGGCGGAGGAACGGCTCCGACGGTCCGAACGGCGGTTCCAGGACCTCTACGAGGGCATGATCGACGCCTTCGTCCGTGTCGACATGGACGGACGGATCCTGGAGTACAACCGGGCGTTCCGGGAGATGCTCGGGTACTCCGACGAGGAGCTGTCACGAACGACGTACCTGGACCTCACGCCGGAGCGATGGCGTGTCAGGGAGCAGGAGATCGTCCGGAATCAGATCCTGCCGCTGGGTCACTCGGTGCTCTACGAGAAGGAGTACTTCCGGCGGGACGGGACGCTGGTGCCGGTGGAGCTCCGGACGAGCCTGCTCGTGGACGAGGACGGTCGCCCCGCGGGGATGTATGCGATCGTCCGCGACATCACCGCGCGAAAACGGACCGAGGAGGAGATCCGGCTCGCCAACCGGAAACTGGCCCTGATGACGGATGTCACGTACCAGGACATCCAGAACAAGGTCACCGTGCTGCGGGGATACCTGGAGATGGCCAGGAAGGCCTCCGATCCCCAGGAGCACCTCTGGATCCTGGAACGGCAGCAGAACGTGCTGGAGTCGCTCCATGCCCTGATCCAGAAGACGAAGGATTACCAGCAGATGGGCATCGGCGGGTCCCGGTGGACGCTCGTCGAGACGACGTTCCGGGTCCAGCACTCGCTGTTGGACGGGTGGGACTCCGTCTCCCTGGAGTGCAACCTGGACGGCCTCGAGATCCTGGTCGACCCGCAGATCGAGCGGGTCTTCTCGCACCTGATCGAGAACGCCCTCCGGCACGGCGGCGGGGTCACCCGCCTCACCGTCGGGTACCGGGAGACCCCGGAGGGGCTGGTGCTGGTCGTCGCCGACGACGGTGTCGGAGTGCCGGAGGAGGAGAAGGAGCGGCTCTTCGAGCGGTTCCCGGGTGGCAGGGGACGGTTCGGCCTCTTCTTCGTCCGCGAGTTCCTCTCCCTCTCCGGTATGACGATCGTGGAGAACGGGGCCCCCGGAGAGGGCGCCCGGTTCGAGATCGGGGTCCCGCGGGGCCTCTACCGCTTCTCCCGGGAGCGGGCCGGGTAGGCCCCTTCTCGTCATCCCGTCCCCGCTACTCCGGGACCCCGGCCCGCTCCAGGTAACGGTCCATCCGGTACTTCCTCTCGAGCCCCCGGGCGTTCATGTACCGGACGGTCCCGAAGACCGGTCGTTCCTTCCAGGGCCGGTCGTGCTTTCCGAAGCACCAGGCGACACCGGCGTAGCTGTTCGGGTCCCGCCCGTCGAGCCCGAAGGTGTTGTTGAGCACGAGGGCGGTCGCGTATGCCTCCTCGGGCGTGTCGCTCCACTCCAGGATCTTCTTTCCCCAGTACATGCGCATGGTGCCCTGCATCATCCCGGTCGTCACAAGCTCCCGCTGGGCGGCGTTCCAGTAGGGGTCGTGGGTCGCCGCCCGCACGAGGTCTGCCTTCCCGTAGACCACCTCGCGGGGGTCGTCCCGGTGGAGGGCGAGCGTCCGCTGTGCCCACCCGGGCAGCGCACCAAAGGAGTCGTAGCGGTCGTTGTAGTGGACGAAGTTCACGGCGAGCTCCCGGCGGACGATCAGCTCCTCGAGGAATGCCGCCGGCCCGTCCCCCGTCTCCTCCTGCACCCGGAGCGCCAGGACCCAGGGCGCGACCTGCCCGTAGTGGAGGTACGGGCTCATCCCCGACCCCCCGTCCCCCCCGGGATCGCGGCGGGATCCGGCGAACCCGTCGAGCCGTCGGTCCACAAACTCCCCGAACCGGCGCATCGCCTCCGACGTGCCGCCGACAAACCGCCCGGACGGCGGGACGGACGGGTCCGCCCCGAGCCGGGAGAGGAGCGACTCCGTGCTGTCGCCGGCGAGCGAGGGGAGGTCGAGGGAGAGGGACGACCGCTCCGGTACGGCGTCGCCGACCGGGTGGAGGAACCGGGCGAGCCTGCGCGTCACCCTCGGGCGGAACGTGGCGGCCGAGTACTCCTCCTTTTCGCTCGCCGTCCCGACCGGCACCACCACGTTGCCCTCGACCTGGTGGAGGGGGCACGGGCACCCCTCCTGCGCCGTCCGGTACCAGGCGCGGTGGAGGCGGAGGTATCCACGGTCGACGACGGCGAGAGCCGCGTCCTTCGCGAGGCGGATGAAGCCCCGGTCAGGCCGTTCGATCCGGAGGACGAACCGCACGTTCAGGGACTCGAGGGAGGCGGCGACCTCCCGGAGCCCCTGGAGCAGGAACGTCGCGTGCCGGACGCTGGAGTCGGGATAGGACCGCCAGAGGCCGAAGTAGACGACGAGGGGCAGGTGGACCCGGTTCGCCCGCTCCACGGCGAACCGGAGGGCGGGGTTCTCCTGCGTGCGGTGGGTGGACTGCATCCAGTAGAGGACGAACCGGCCACCCCGGGGAACGGCGCTGTTGAGGGCCCGCACCCGCTCGGGATCGATACGGGCGGTCACCGAACAGTCTCGTCCGGCGGACCTCTTCTGCCTGCCGGTGCATCGCCGCCCGGCCCCCGTTGGGGAACCCCCGGGGCGGGAACCCTTTTATTGTCTCCCCGGTGAGATCACTGTATCCGGGGGCGGCACCGCCCCCCACGGCCGTTCCGCTCCCCGAAGAGGGGCACGCCCGTCCCCCTGGCTGCCATGAAGACCCCCTTCCACCTCATGATCGTCCCGACGCTCCGCTGCCCGGCGAAGTGCTCGTACTGCTGGTCGAGCGAGCACACCGGCCCGGTGATGGACCTCGGGACGGTCCGCGCCGCGGTCGACTGGCTCGCCGGACTGAACGACAACCCCGTCACCGTCACCTTCCACGGGGGCGAGCCGCTCGTTGCAGGCCCGGCGTTCTATGAAGCGGCCCTGCCGATGATCGCCGGGGGGCTCGCCCCCCGGACCGTCGCGTTCGCGATGCAGTCCAACCTCTGGCTCCTCGACGACCGGACGGCCGCCGTGCTCGCCGCGTACCGCGTCCCGATCGGGACGAGCCTGGACGGCCCCCCCGAGATCACCGACGCACAGCGCGGAGCGGGCTACACCGCGCGCACCCGTGCGGGGATGGAGGTGGCACGGCGCCACGGGCTCCGGGTGAGCGTGATCTGTACCTTCACGGCACAGTCGGCGCCACGAAGGGAGGAGATCGTCGGGTTCTTCCGGGAGAACGGCTTCGTGATGAAGCTCCACCCGGCCCTCCCCTCCCTCCGCGACGACCGGCCGGAGCCCTACGCCCTGCCGCCGCAGGACTACGGCGAACTTTTGGTCCACCTCCTGGACGACTGCCTCGCCCATCCCGACACCCTCCGCGTGATGAACATCGACGACCTGATCAAGTCGGTCTTCGTCCGGCGGGGCACGGTCTGCACCTTCGCCGACTGCGCCGGTTCCACCTTCGCCGTCGGCCCGGACGGCGGGATCTACCCGTGCTACCGCTTCGTCGGGATGGAGGAGTGGAGGATGGGCTCGGTCCGGGAGAACCCGGGACGGGCCGAGCTCGAGGCGACGGAGGCCTGGCAGCGGCTCTCCGCGTTCCGTGCGTTCGTGGACGGGCACTGCGGCTCCTGCCGGCACGTCCGGTACTGCCGCGGAGGGTGCCCGTACAACGCGATCGCCCCGGCGGGGGGAGAGGTGACCGGGGTCGACCCGCACTGTGTCGCGTACCGGCGGATCTTCGACGAGATCGCGGACCGCCTGAACGCGGAGATCTCCGGCGGTGACGGGATGATGGCCCTCATGACGGGCCGGCGGACCGGCGCGCCGACCGGGATCATGGGCCTCGTCCAGCGCATGGTCTCGCGGTGAGGTCCGCACCCGCCCAAGGTTCGCTCCCGACCGGTCCTTTCCGCCCGTTCCACCCTCTTCTGCATGCCCGGCCGTTGGGAGCGGCCGTTCACCGGCCGGGTCCGCCCGCGCCGCCTGCCCAGTCGGAGAGGCGGGTCGTCCGGAGCCCGTCGGCCCGGGGGCAGCGGGAGAGGTCGATCCGTTCGGTATCGTAGCCGTGCTGCCGCATCACCTCGAGCAGGCGGGGGTAGGAGCCCGAGCGGCAGAGGCGGAGGTGGAGCCGGTGGACCGTGGACTTCGCCCCGTAGCAGCGGGGGGTGTCCGCCCACGCGAAGCCGGTGGAGAGGACGTAGAGGACGCCGGAGAAGAGGCGGCGCAGGTCGCTCTTCGCCCCGCCACGGGGGTTCGGGGCCGGGAGGAGCGGGCGGACGGCCTCCCAGAGCCGGTCGTCGGGCTCGCGAAAGGGCATGGAGGGGTGTCTTTTTCGGGAAGCATAAAGGGTGTCGGCCGGCACCGCCCGGTCTCAGTCGTCCGGGCCGGGCGCGGGCTCCTCGCCGGAGGGGACCAGCCGGCCCACGACCTGGCGGTCGCCCACCCGGATCACCACCATCACGGGGAGGGTCCCGGTCTTCCGGTCCCCCTCGCCCCCGACGGTGCCGCCCGGGGGTGCACGGCGGGTCCCGAGGTCGACACGGTACCGCCTGTCTCCGATCCAGAGGATGAGGCCGGACGGGCCCGGGGTGAACCGCTCCACCGGGAGTACGATCACTAGGTGCGGCCCGCCCTCCGAGAGCTCCGAGGTCTCTTCGCCGTAGACCGCCTCCGCGTAGTCCCCGTAGGGCTGGCCATCGATCTCGAGCCGGCCGATGGCGCCGGAGGGGGTGATGGTGAATGCAACGGGGATCATGACGGGTCCCGGCCCGGTCCTCCGCCGGCTGGACGCGGGGCTCCATCGCGCGAGGCCCGTTCCAGGACCCACCGGACTGCCTCGATCTGCCGGACGGTCGCATTGCGGACGACGAGCCGGGAGAAGAGGACCCCGGGAGGGATGTCCCGGAGGAGCCGGCCGATGGCGGCGTCCAGGAACGGCTCCGTGAACTCCCCGACCTCCCCGAAGTCGACCTCGACCGTCCCTCCGCCGAGGAGGGCCGGGTGGAGCCGGTCGTAGAGCCGCCGCCCCTCCTCCGCCGTCAGACCCCGGGGGCCGACGACGTCGGCGATCCGGACCACCCGGTCCTCTCCTCCCGGCACCGTCCCGGACGTCACGGCCCGCCCCCGGCCGCCTCGGCGATCGTGTACCGCGCCCTGTCCCGCGCCGCGACCCGCCCCCGCTGGAACGCGACGAGGGCCGCGAACCGGGGGTCGTCGACGGCGGCGAGCCCGTCGAGGAGGCGTTCGGCCCGGTCGAACTCGCCGGCCCGCCGGGCGATGTCGACCATCACCAGGCCCTCGGCCCCCTCGTCCGCGATGTAGTGCTCTCCCCGGCTCCGGAGCTCGTCGAGGAGGTCGAGGGTGCGGCGGCGGGCCCGCCGGGCCTCCTCCGTGGCACCCGCATCGTCGGCGGCCCATGCCGCCCAGAGCGCCGTCTCGGCCGCCTCCACGAGACGGCCCGCGTGGAAGAGCATCGTCGAGGCGCAGAGGAGGCGCACCACGAGCGGCGGGAGATCCCCCCCGTTCCGGAGGGCGCGGTAGGCGGGCGACTGCACCGTCTCTTCGGCCCCGTCCACCCGCTCATCGATCGCCGGGGCGCAGTAGCCGCAGTGGGGGCACTCCTGGACCCAGTGCGCGATCGTGCCGCGCTGGTCGGGCGGGGGACGGAGGTCGAGGTCGGCGGAGCCCGAGCGCCCGGCATCGACCAGGACGGCCTGAACGGACGCCTGTCCGCAGAGGGCGCACCGCCGCTCCCCGGTGGTGATCGCTGTCATCAACTTCTCGTGGTCACCGGAGGGGGATGAAACCGGTGGTCGGGCCGGGTCCGCCGGTGCCCGTCACGCCCGCACCTCGACCCCGTAGACCCCGCTCCCGATCCACCACTCCCGGTCGACCGGCGCCTGGTAGACCAGCTTCGGTACCCAGGCGGTCCCGTTCGCCGCCGTGTCCGGGAAGAGGGCGTGCGAGAAACCGGTCCCGTCCTCCATCGCGTCGATCCCGACCCGTGTCGTCTGCATCCCGTAGGGGTCGGTGTAGTCCAGGTAATTCTTTCCCCGTGCCGACGTCCAGAACGGGTCGGCGAGCATCGTCCCGTCGGTCGACTCCGCCCAGACGAAGAGGTCGCCCTCCACGAACGGTCCGGCAGGGTCGTCGATCGCCGCGAGGGCCTGGTCCTTTCCGTGTTCGCGGGCATAGGCAACGGCCCGGTGCACCAGGTCGTAGAGACGGGAGCGGGTCTGGTTCCGCACGAAAAGCCCGGTGAGGTTCCCGTCGAGCGCGCCGGAGAACGCCGGGTCGACGGTACCGGCACAGAGCCACCAGTCGCGGTCGACCGGCTCCACGGAGCCGATCACCGGGAGGAACACCTCGCGCCCCTCCACGGTCACGGGGGCCACCGTGTAGTAGAGCCCGCCCCCGCGCTCCGCCAGGTTCCGCATCCCCCGGACGACGGCGACCCCGTCGGCGTCGTGGTAATTGAGCAGGTTCAGCCCGGGGAGCGTCACCCCCGCACCCCCGCCCGAACCCCCGGCAAGGACCGTCCCGCCGGCGTCGAACGCGGTCACGGAGAGCGGGCCCCGGGAGAACTGACCCGCCGGGTCGTCGAACGCGGCGAGGGCCGCCACCCTGCCGTGCTCCCGTCCATACGCCGCCGCCCCGCGGACGAACGCCTCAAGGTCGTCCACGCCCGGACGGTCCCTTCCTGTGTCCGGCCCGGGGATGGGGAAGAGGCCGTCCCCGGGATCGGAGATCCCGGCCCCGACGTAGAACGTGCCGTCGACGTCCTGGACCGCCTCGAGCATGGAACGGACCGTGCCCGGGCGGGCCGGGTCCGGGGAGGCGTGGCTCACGAGCCCCTTCCCGTACCGGGCCGTCTCCCCCAGGTGACGGACATACGGGACCCCGAAGGCGTCGGTTGCGTCGGGGTCGGCCGTTCCGCCCGGCCCAACCCCCGGTGAGGCGGCGAGCAGGGTGCCGTTGTAGTCCCGTGCATAGACCGGGACCCCGCCGGAGGCGAACGGTCCCGACGGGTCGTTCAGCGCCGCGATCGTCCTCTCCCGTCCGTTCTCGCGGGCAAAGGCCGCTACCCTTCCGACGTGCCCGACCAGGTCGGGGACGGCGGTCGCGCCCTGCCCGGGCGAGACGGACGGGCCGGCGCCCGCCGCCTCCGGCGACGGGGCCTGGAGGCATCCGCACGCGAACAGGACTATCGCCAGCACCGCCGTGATGGCGTGGAACGGGGGCGAAGGGACCATGGAACACGGTCTCTCGGGCCGGGAAAAAATGGTTTCGGGATGGCGGACGGGTCCGCTCCCCGCCCCCGGACCAGCGCTCAGGCCTGCGCGGGCCCGGCGTCCGGGAACCGGTACAGGCCCCCCGGCACCCGGATCTCGAACCGTGCCCCCTCGCCGAACACCCCCGTCTCCCGGATCGTGAGCCCCGTGATCTCCAGGATCTCCCGCGAGAGGAAGAGGCCGAACCCGGTGTTGGCACCGACCCCCTTCTCGAAGATCCGCTCCTTGTCCGCCTCCGGCACCCCGACACCGTCGTCCTGGTAGACGACCGTCAGGGAGTCCCCGTCCGTCCGGAAATAGACCCGGATCTCCGTCACGCGCTCCCCGTGGCGGATCGAGTTGTCGATCAGGTTGTCGCAGATCCGCTCCAGCATGGGGTCGGCATAGACCTCGAGCCCGTCCACGTCGACCGCAAGCCGTATCCCGCCGAGCCCCTCCTGGCGTCCGGCGCCGGCCAGGATCGCATCGAGCCGCTGCCACTTGGGGGCATGCACGCCGATCTCCTGGTAGTCCCGGGTGAACTCGATCAGGCGCTGGATTGTGGCGATGGTCGCCCGCTGCTGTTCGAGTCCCTTCCGTACCTGCTCGCTATCGTCCTCCTCGGCGAGGAGGTCGACCCGCCCCCTCAGCGACGTCAGCTGGTTGACGATATCGTGGCGGGTGATGCTGGACAGGAGGTTCAGCTTCCGGTTCGCGATCTGGAACGCCCGCTCCGATGCCTGGAGCTGGAGATTCCGCTCCTCGAGCTCTGAACGGGCGCGGGTCATCTCCTCGACGGACGCTCCGATCACCAGGGAGACGATGCAGAGCATTCCGGCCCGGATCAGGGCATCGACGGCGGGCGAGCCCGTCAACCAGGTGTCCACCGCCACGTGGAGCCCGCCGAGGAGGACGGCGAGCATCACCGCCCGCCGTCCGATGAAGAGGCCGGCGATCGCGACGATCAGGTAGAAGAAATGGGTGTAGACGACCGGGATCCCGAGACGGGCATGGACCACGAGTTCCAGGCCGATCCCGGCTGCGATCAGCAGGACCAGGATCAGGGGGTGCTGCCAGCTCCGGTCACCCGTCTCCCTGAACCACGATCTCCACACGCTCTCACCCCCGTCCCCGGCATGCGGGAGCACCCGAAGCTCCCCGCTCCCCCGGGCGGGGCGTCCGGTCGAACTGCCGTACCGATTGTTTTTCTCTATGATCCGTGGTGCGGAAATAACCACGCGATCCGACGACCGGCGTACGACACGGGGGGGGGTCGGGACCGATCCTCCTGTCAGGACTCGACCCGGGAGACCAGGTTCTCCATCACGGCGTCGATCGCCTTCCAGGTGGGACTGTCGGAGTGTTGCAGGATGAAGGGCCGCCCCTCCTCGCCGGACCTCATCATCTCGGGGTCGAGGGGGATTCCTCCCAGGAACGGCACCCCGAACCGTGCTGCCGCCGCCTCTCCCCCCCCGCGCCCGAAGAGGTCGACCACTCCGCCGCAGTGGGGGCAGACCATGCCGCTCATGTTCTCGATCACCCCGATCACCGGCATCTCCTGCTTCTCGATGAAGCGGATCGCCTTCACGGCGTCCAGGACGGCGACCTCCTGGGGGGTGGTCACGATCACCGCGCCCCGGATGTTGGGGGCCGCCTGCGCGATCGTCAGGGCCTCGTCCCCGGTGCCCGGCGGCAGGTCGACCACCAGGTAGTCGAGCGAACCCCAGTTCACCTCGGTCAGCAGCTGCCGGATCGCCCCGATCTTCATCGGCCCGCGCCAGATGACCGGGTCGGTGGGGTTCGGGAGGAGGAAGGCCATCGACATCACCGAGAGGTTACCGGTCACCGGCACGGGCTGAATGGCGTTGCCGATGACGGCGGGCACCTGTCCTTCCAGCCCCAGCATCTTGGGGACGCTCGGGCCGTGCAGGTCGAGGTCGAGCAGTCCAACCCTCCTGCCGTGGTTCGCGAGGGCGAAGGCGAGGTTCACGGAGACGGTGGACTTGCCGACGCCCCCCTTACCGCTCAGTACCAGGATGACGTGCCGGACGTCCATCTCCACCCGGGGCGGGAGCCCTCTCTGCACCTGCGCGGGTGCGGGCCGACCGTTCTCTTTCGTCTCACCTCGGGTCTCTCTCGTCTCCTCTATCTGCCGGGTCATGCTCTCGTCTCTCCTGTGTTGATACCGTTCTTCTCGCGGCGATGTGGTCGTGCCGGACCGGTGGGCCTCGTTTCTCCGTCAGTGCGATCCGCAGTCGCCGCTGCACTGGCTGTGGTTGCAGACGCCGATGCCGCCCTCGAGCGTCCCTTCGGCGTACGACCGGGCGACCTCGTCGAGGTCCCCCCCGACACCGAGGACGACCTCGATGCCGTTCTGGCAGAAGAGCTCGACCGCCCGCGGTCCCATCCCGCCGGCGATCACGACCCCGATCCCGTGCCTTGCCAGGTAGACGGGGAGGAACCCTGGCTGGTGGCCCGGGTTGTCGAGGTCCGCCTCCCGCACGGCCGCTCCGTTCTCGATCCTGTAGATCGCGTACCCCTCGCAGTGGCCGAAGTGGCCGGAGACTGCGGGGCCTTCCTTTGCAATCGCAAGCTTCATCGTATCATTCTCCGCGATGCCGTTCGGGACGACCGGTCTTTGGGCAGGGACCGCGACCATCGGGGACCCGCATTGGAACGGATCCATCCCTGGCCGTCCCGGCACAAAATCCATATCGTCCATCGGGACATCGGTGTATATTTACTCATATGCGCCTTATTGTAAAAAGAGAGCTCCTTCGGGGCAGGCGACCCCCTTTCCCGCACCGCTCTGTTTGGGGGGATCGACCCGGATCCCGGCCCTCTGCCCCCCGGATGGCACCCGGCGTCCTGCCGTTCCGGCCCCCGGGTTCTCAACCGGAGAACGGTGCGCCCGTGTCGGAGTGACGGTCCGGGTACTCCAGCCGGAGGCCCACCCCCGTCTCCGCGAGGGGGGCCACGCGGGCCAGCGCCACCTTCGCGAGGAGCGAGGTGCAGTGGCAGGCGTGGAGGGCGGAGAGGGAGAGTCCCCGGAGGTAGTCGCAGGTACCCCGCAGCTGCTCCCCGTCCTCCCTAAGGTGCAGTCCGCCGATGATGTCTGCGACCCGCTCCTCCCCGCAGCACCGGCGGGCGTATTCGACGGTGTTGCAGATCCCGGCGTGGGCACAGCCCGTCACCACCACGAGCCCCGCGGGGCTCCGGTAGGCGAGCGAGGTGTCGTCGATAAGACCGTCCGGCTCGACGCGGCCCCCGGGCATCACGATCCGGCGCGCCCCGGGGTCGAATGCCTCGAACGGGAATCGCCGTTCGATCTCGCCGAGACAGACCAGGTTCGGGGTGAGAGGGAGGGGGCCGGTGGTGAACTCGACCGGCAAAACCCGTCTCACCACCTCCTCGTCCAGGAGCGGGCCGATATCGGCGAGGGGCGGTCTGGGACGGGGCCGCAGGCAGAGCGGATGCCCGACCAGGCGGGGGAGCCGGTGCGCGGTCCCCTCCATCGCCGCCTCGATATAGAGGCGAAGGAGGTGGTACAGGCCACCCGTGTGGTCGCTGTGCCCGTGGGAGAGGACGATGGCGTCGAGGTCGAAGAGGTCGATCCCCAGCCGTCCGGAGTTCCGGACGACGAGGTCCGATGACCCCGTGTCGAACAGGACCTTCTTGCCGTCCGCCTCGATGAGGATGGCGTACCCGTGCTCGGCCCGGAGGGGTCCGTCGTACAGCGCCGTATTGTCCACGATCACCGTCGCTCTCATGGTGGTGCCCGTGCAGACGGTTCATCGTGAGGGGGTATGAATCCCCCGGTCCCGATCGTCACCCTTATAGTTAGGTATGCCCTAATTAATTGGGATCGAGGCATGGGGGAGAATACGGACCTCCTCGCGGACGCCGTCGGGAACCTGCTCCGGATCCAGAACGAGTGCTCCTGCGCGGTCTTCAACGAGTGCGGGCTCGCCGATCTGACCATAAAGCAGGTCGCCTGCCTGAAGCTGATCGACCGGGAGGGCGACATCACGTTCAGCCGGCTCGCAGAGATCACCCGGACCTCCCGCCCGACGACCAGCGAGATGGTCGACCGGTGCGCCCGGATGGAGTGCGTCTACCGGGAGCGGTCCCCCGACGACCGGCGGGTCCAGTACATCCGCCTGACGGAGAAGGGGCGGCAGATCGCCCGTGCGGAGGAGACCGCCCTCGCCCGGTTGGTGGAGCGACTGGTCCGGTCGCTCGACCGGGGCGAGCTGGACCTTTTGGTCCGGCTCCTGGAGAAGGTCCGGTGATCTTCCCCGATGCGAAAAGTTAGGTAAATTCGAACTAATTATCTGGTATATATCATGCAGACATCTGATACGGAGACCCCCCGGGCATACCCGGTCGTACCGCTGCCGGACCTCGTCGTCTACCCCGGGACCCGCACGCGGTTCCCGGTCGACCCGTCGACCGGTCAGCGTCTCATCGACGCGGCGGAGCGCGGAACCCCTGCCGTCGTCGGGCTGACGGTGCGCGAAAGCGAGACCACCCCGGAGTCCCCCGAACGGTCGCTCCCCGCGGTCGGCACCCTGCTCCGCGTGGTCCTGGTGGAGCCGGCCGGTGAGGGGTTCCTGGTCGTCGCGGACGTCCTGGAGAGGGTCCGGGTCCACTCCGTCACCGGGGAGAACGGGGCCCTGGTCGCCGCCTGCGAGCCGTTCCCGGACGTGGAGGACCTCGACGGCGAAGAGCGGACGCGCCTCCTTCGGGAGGTGCAGGCGACCGTGCGGGAGCTCGCGGACCGGTTCGAGGGGGCTGAACGGTTCGTCGCGCCGGTCGAACGGATGGCATCGGTCGACCAGGTGCTGGGCTTCATCATGCCCTTCATGCCGATCGACCTGGATCAAAAGCAGGCGCTCCTGGAGACGGTCTCGGTCCGTGAGCGGTACGAGCGGTTCCTCGCCCTCCTGGTCGAGGCGCGGGACGCGATCGACCTCCGCGTCGAGGTCGCCCGGAAGGTCTCGCAGCGGATCAACCGGGCGAACCGGGAGTCGATGCTCCGGGAGCAGCTCCGGGTGATCCAGGAGGAGCTCGGCCTGGACGGGAAGGAGAGCGACGACGCCGGGTACCGCGAGCGGATCGAGGCGTCGGCGATGCCCGACGAGGTGCGGCGGCGGGCCCTCGCGGAGGCGCGGAGGCTCGGGGCCGCCGGGAGCAACAGCCACGAGAGCACCGTGATCCGGAACTACCTGGACCTTTTACTCGACCTCCCCTGGGAGTCCGCGCCCGCCCCCGCGATCGACACCGTCGAGGCCCGGCGGGTCCTCGACCGCCGCCATAACGGCCTGGAGAAGGTGAAGGAGCGGATCGTCCAGCACCTGGCGGTGATGAGACTGAAAGGGGGACGGCAGGGTTCGATCCTGCTCCTCTCCGGCCCGCCGGGCACGGGCAAGACGAGCCTGGGGAAGAGCATCGCCGAAGCGCTGGGCCGTGAGTACGTGCGGGTGAGCCTCGGAGGCGTCCGGGACGAGGCGGAGATCCGGGGGCACCGGCGGACCTACGTCGGTGCGCTCCCCGGCCGGATCATTCAGGGGATCCGGCGGGCCGGGACGAAGAACCCCGTCTTCGTCCTGGACGAGATCGACAAACTCGCCGTCTCCTATAGCGGAGACCCGGCGAGCGCGCTGCTCGAGGTGCTCGACCCCGAGCAGAACAGCGCCTTCTCGGACCACTACGTGGAGGTCCCCTACGATCTGTCGGACGTCTTCTTCATCGCGACGGCGAACTCGACCGCCACGATCCCGGCCCCCCTCCTCGACCGGATGGAGCTGATCGAGGTCTGCGGCTACACAGCGCGGGAGAAGTTCGCGATCGCGAGGGATCACCTGCTCCCCGAGGTCCTCGAGGCGCACGGGCTCGACGCCGGGCGGCTCCGGGTGGAGGACGACGCCCTGCGGACGATCATCGAGCGGTACACCCGCGAGGCGGGGGTCCGGCAGCTGAAGCGGGAGCTCGAGAAGGTCGCCCGCCACGTCTCGGAGCGGCTCGTCTCCGGGGCCACGGAACCGCCCGTCGTGGTCGGGGTCCGGGACCTCGGCCTGATCCTGGGCCGGGAGCCCGTGCGGCTCGAGACGGTCCGCCGGGAGGCGGTGCCGGGTGTCGTGACCGGCCTGGCCTGGACGCCCGTCGGCGGAGACGTCCTCTTCATCGAGGCGACGTTCATGCCCGGGACGGGAAGACTCACCCTGACGGGCCAGCTCGGCGAGGTGATGAAGGAGTCGGCGACGATCTCGCTCTCGCTCGTCCGCTCGAGGCTGGCCGGCACGGTACACGGCTTCGACTTCCTCGCGTGCGACACGCACATCCACGTTCCCTCCGGCTCGACCCCGAAGGACGGTCCGTCGGCGGGCGTGACGCTCTGCACGGCCCTTGCGTCGCTGCTCACCGGCCGGGCGGTCGACCCCGGGCTGGCGATGACCGGCGAGGTGACCCTCACGGGGGCGGTCCTCCCGGTCGGCGGGATCCGGGAGAAGGTGCTCGCCGCCCACCGGGCGGGGATCCGGCGGGTGATCCTCCCCCGCGAGAACGAGCGGGACCTGGAGGACGTTCCGGCCGACGTGCGCGAGGCGCTCTCCTTCGTCTTCGTGGAACATGTCGAGGAGGTGCTGCGGGAGGCGCTCGGGATCGAGCTGCCCCGCTGCACCCTCCTTTCCGTGGACGACCGGACCGCACCGGTACCGGGCCTGCTCTCCACCGCCTGAACGTCCGTCTCCAGGCAGACGGTGGCGGGGTTCTCTTCAGGACGGCGGTCTCCCGGTGACGGGCCCGGCACCATCGTCCACCAATCCTGCCAGGATGTACTGCCGGCTGAACAGGGAAAAAAGGAGACTGATACCGGCGACCCCGGGGGTCACCGGTCCTTGTGTCTCGTCCGGTCGCCCGTGCCGGTTGCCGCGTCGGTATTCGGCGGGCCGGGCCCGGTGCTGTCCCCGGCACCGACGGCAGGCTGCGTCCCCTCTTCCCCGTGGTAGGATTCGTCCCCCGAGCCGGCCGCTGCGATACCCGCAAGGCCGGTGGAGAGGAGCAGCACGACCATGGCGATCACCATCGCTCTCTTCATCGGGTCCACCTCAGGTCTCCCCCTGGCGTGAAGGCATATGAACCTGTGCATCGTCACAGCAGGAGCCATTGCGGGCCGGCACGCAGGGCGGGGGGGCTCACCGTGGCCCGGAACCCCGTCCCGCCCGGCACGCATCATGCGCCCCCGGGGCAGGCAGGGACTCGGCCTCGATGTAGACCCGGTTCGTCTCGGGGAAGGCCGAGCGGAGATCGGCCTCGATCCGGCGGATCGCCACGTGCATCCCTTCGGCCGTCGTACCCGGCACGAAGCAGACCCCCATGTTCACGAGCAGGTCGTGCGGGCCCATGTACATGGTCAGGATGTCGCCGGCGCGGTCGACTGCCGGGTCCGCCTCCACCCGCCGGCGGATCTCCGCGAGCTCGTCGGGGTTCACCCCCTCACCGAGGAGGAGTCCGCCCGCCCGCGACGAGAGGATCCCGGCCACGCCCATCAGGAGCAGCCCGATCGCGATGGAGGCGATACCGTCGAGGTACGGGTTGTTGAGCAGGTGACCCAGGAAGATCCCCAGGAAGGCGAAGACGAGCCCGAGCAGGGCGGCACTGTCCTCCAGGACGACGGTGTAGAGGCTCGGGTCCTTGGACCGCCGGATGTACTCCCAGGCGCCGAGGTCACCCTTCGCCGCGAGGAACTGCCGGATCGCGACGGAGAAGGAGCCGGCCTCGACGAGGAAGGCGACGCCGAGGACCAGGTAGGCGACGAAGGGGTCGCCCATCTGTCCCGCCGGCGCGACGTGGCGGATGTGCGAGATCCCCTCGTACACCGACATGCCGCCGCCGATGCCGAAGATGGAGACGGCGACGATGTGCGTCCAGAAGTAGAGGGACTTGCCGTGCCCGAACGGGTGCCCCTCGTCGGGCGGTTCCCTCGCGCGCCTCATCCCGAGCAGGACGAGCCCGCCGTTCCCGGTGTCCACCAGCGAGTGGATCCCCTCGGAGATCATCGCCGACGAACCCGTCGTCACCGCCACCACGAACTTGATGACCGCGATCAGCAGGTTGCCGATGATGGCCGCCACCACCGCGACCCTTGAACCGCCCTGTGTTGTCATGGATCCTCCCTTCCCCGGACCTAGAGCCCCCGTTCGGGCGCGCCCCGGGGCCCGCCCGTTGCCGGGATCAGTGTTGGACCTCCCGGTATTAGAGCTCCGTCCTGCCGGACGCCGCCGGTCCCCCTCCCCGTCGCCCTCTCATTCCGCGACGACAGCGGGCTTTCTCAGGGTATGGATCATGCGCGAGAGCTGCCAGGGGCCCGAGGTCCGTGCCGGCTTCGAGACGTCCGTGCGGGCTGCGTACCGGAAGGAGGAGATCGAAGCCCTTCTGGCCTCGCTTTCGTTCTCGTCGGTGCAGGTCTTTGCCCACCCGTACGGGCTGGTCGTCACCGCGGTGAAGTGAACACCGTCGAAAATGGGCCGATCGTGGAGGTATGCGCGGACGTTCCGGCCGTATCTCCTCTGCAGGCCGACAACGGGGCCAAAGACGGCGCAGGGCGTCGAAAACGGCCGGAAACCCTCCGATTCCGACATCGTTGGTCCCGCCGATGCATCCGGCAGGGCCGATCGGCAGGTTCAATACGTGCCGGGGTGACGGGGAGCGCGTATGCCGACGATCGTCCACTTCGACCTGCCCGCGGACGACATCGGGCGGGCGCAGTCGTTCTACGCCTCTCTCTTCGGCTGGACCTTTGAGCGTTACGCCGGCCCGATCGAGTACTACGCGATCGGGACCACGAATGATGACGGAACGCCCGGCATCGGCGGAGGGATGGGTCCCCGCGGTGCGCCGGGTCAGCAGATGATGAACTACATCGGCGTCCCCTCGGTCGCGGACTACCTGGCACGGGTGGAGGGGCTCGGCGGCGCCGTCCTTCTGCCCCGGACGACGATCCCGTCGATCGGTTACCTGGCGGTCTGCCGGGACACCGAGGGGAACGCGTTCGGCCTCTTCGAGGAGGACCCCGGGGCCGGATGAGAGGATCGGAAAAAAGGGGGGGTGTTCAGGCCGTGTGCGTGATCGAGACGAAGCCCTCCGCCTCGACGATCGCCTGCCCCTCGGGACTGAGCGAAAAGTCGATGAACTCCTTCGCAAGGCCGGTGGCGTCACCGTTCGTCACGAAGTAGAGTTTCCGGGAGAGCGGGTACGTGCCCTTCACGATGTTCTCGACGGTGGGCTCCACCGGGGTGCCGTTCACGGAGATCGCCACCGCCCTGACCGATTCGTCGATGTATCCCAGGCCGACGTACCCGATGGAGCCGGGGTTCGGGCCGATCGAGGTCTTGACCGCACCGTTCGAGTTCTTCTCGAGCATCGCCTTGGTGGTCGCCTCCTTGCCCATCACCTTCTCGTTGAAGAACTCGCGCGTGCCGGAGGCCGAGTCGCGTCCGATCACCACGATCGGCTGGGCCTTTCCGCCGACGTCCTTCCAGTTCGTCGCCTTCCCGGCGTAGATGCTCTTGATCTGGTCGAGCGAGAGGCTCGGGACCCCGTTGGACGGGTGGGTGATGACCGCGATCCCGTCACGGGCGATCGGGATCTCCTTCAATCCGGGGTACTTCGTCCTCTCGGCGTCCTTGAGGTCGCGCGAGGACATGCCGATCTCGGCCGTCCTCTCGCCGGCGGACGTGACACCGACACCCGACCCGCCGCCGGAGACCCGGATGTCGGCCTTCGGGTTCAGTTCCATGAACCGGTCTGCGAGCTTCTGGGCGATCGGCAGGACCGTGGTCGACCCGGTGACCGAGATCCGGCCGGACGCCGTCCCGGAGGAGGCGGGGGTGGTGGTCTCCGCTGCGGGGGCGGTCCCTTCCGGCGTCGGGGTGGTCATCGCGACGGTGGTCACCGGTGAGGTGATGGAGGTGGTCGCGCTCGTCGGAGCGGCGGTCGGTGCCTGCGTCGCCGGACCGTTGCCGGTTCCGGTACAGCCGGCGACCAGCAGCGCCCCGACGAGGACGACCGCTGCAGCCAGCAATGTTCTGGTGAGCCCTGTGGTATGGAACAACATGTTCGGGACATTCATAGAACCTGGACTGTGATACATATGTTCGTCGTAAAATATAGAGAAAACCGGAAAACATGGTGAGGGGCCGCATCCCCGCCGGGTGACGCCTGACGCTCACTTTCTCCCCGCATGCCGGGAGCTCAAATGCCCGGTCGCCGATGATCCTGGCACCCGCCGGCCTTCAGGCCGGCGGTGTTCCAGGTGACGACCATGACAGGTGCATACCGCGACATCCCCCTGCCTGCCTCCGGCGGGCGTGGGGCCCGGCCGGCTCCGCCGGAGGAGAACGGGGGCGTCGCATGACCCTGCGCCTCTGGTGCCGGCCCGGGGCGACCTTCGAGCCCGGCCGGTTAAAGGTGCTGATCGCGCCTCCCGACCGGATGGCCTCGCTCCTCGCTCTCCCGGAGATCGGGTCGTTCCACACGCTCTACCTCTTCCACGGGTACTCGGAGGTCCTCTTCCGGGTGCCGCCGATCCGTTCGGAGCACTTCGAGACGGAGGTCTGCGAACGCCTCGACGACATGATCGCCGCGGTGAGCCGGTCGTACCACACGGTGCTGATGGTGGAGTGGTCGCCGGTGCTCGCGGCCGGCCTGGACGCGGAGGAGCGGGGCCGGCGGATGAGCCGCCTCGTGCGTGCGCTGAGGCGGCGGGCGGCCGACGGGATCGTGATCGCCTACGCCCCCGCGATGGACGGGGCGCTGCAGCACGTCTCGCTCGAGGCCGATCAGACGGTCTGGCTCGTCCCCGAGCCGGCGCCGGTGCGGCCCACGGTGGCGGTGGCGGCACGGGCGAAGGGGCAGCGGACGCTGGTGTAGTCGCACGTCGCCCGGGGGGATCGCCGGACGTGCGGGGAGGGCGGGAACCGGGGTCGGCGGATGCCGTGGTGAGACCGTGGCACCGGGGGATTCCCTGGCGCACCAGGACCGTGGGAAGGGGGGGGGCGTCGAAGGTACCGGCGGCACGATACCCCGGGTCAGTGGAACGATCGGAGTGACGTCGGTATGCGGGGAGAGGGATTCGAACCCCCGAACGCCTGCGCGATAGGGTCCTAAGCCCTACGCCTTTGACCTGGCTCGGCAATCCCCGCGCCTCTATTGGATCGGCGGCAGAGGTTAAAACCCTCCCGCGCCTCTTCCCCGCCGAACGGACCGGTCAACGGGAGTAACCTGTAAATACCACCGCAACAGGGTCTTGTACAGACTCATTCAGGCGGAGGCGGGCAGGACGGACCCTGGAGCAACGGAACCGGAAAAAAGGGCGTTCACCGTCCCGAACAGGAGCACCGCCGCCTCGAGCCAGCAGGTGGCCGACGACCTCTTCCGCCGGTTCCGCGAGGGGACGGCCGACCTCGCGCTCTCCGACGAGGACCTCCAGGGTCTCAGCTCCATCCTCAAGCAGCCCGTCTCCGAGCTCAGGCAGCTCTGCAGATAGACCCCCCCTGTCTCTCCATGCGGAACCCGGTCCTCACGCCGGGTTCACCCTTCCGGTGCCCGCCCCTCCGTTCCCGCCTCCCGCTCCGCTAACCGGGTCGTCTCCTCCTCCTGCCGGCGGAGTTCCAGCTCCTCCACGATGATCCCGTACGCCCCCACCGCGAGGGCGAGCAGGAGCGGGCCGAGGATCAGCCCGGCGAGCCCGAGCAGGGTGATCCCCCCGAAGAACCCGATGAACATCACCACCGGGTGGAGCTTCGCCTTGACCCCCATCAACAGCGGGCGCATGATCCAGTCGGGGAGCGCCGCCACGAACGGGTATCCGATGAAGAGGACGAGCAGCGCCCCGCGCAGGTCCCCGATCGCGAGCGCGTACCCTCCGATCACGGCCAGGATCACGGTCTGCCCGAGGAACGGAACGAGCTGGAAGACCCCCGAGAGGACGGCGAAGAAGAGGACGTGGCCGTACCCGAGGAACCAGAAGAACGGCAGCGCGATCAGGAAGGTAACGAACGCGGTGGCGAAGTGGACGACGAAGATCGAGTACATCACGTCCACTGCCATCTGCCAGAGCCGTTCGACCGGCCTGCGGACGTGCGCCGGCAGGACCTCTCCCAGCCGGACACCCGCCGCCTCGCCCTGTTCGAGGGTCAGGTAGAGGACCAGGAAGAAGACGATCGTCTCGAGCCCGACCATGGGGAGCTCGTCGATCAGCGAGGAGAGGAACGTGCTGAACGCCCCGAGTTCGGTACGGATCGCCTCCGTCACCTCTGCCGGATCGAGGGGCAATGTCGCGCTGAACGGGTTTGCGATCGGTTCCGCCGCCACCGAGAAGATCGCCCGGACCATCTCGGTGATGAAGTCCAGGTTCTGGACGAGCACCCCGATCGTAAAGACCGCCGCCCCGATCAGCGCCGCCCCGACGACGACCGTGAGCAGAACGGCCGCGATCACCGGCCCGATCCGCGCTGCGAGCCGGCGCTGGAGCGGGAAGAGCACGACGCCGACCGACGCCGCGAGGACCGAGACCCCGACGAGGGGCCAGAAGGCGACCGCTGCCGCCGCGAAGACCGCGAGGACGATCGCCCAGACGGTCCAGGAGGGGAGCGCGATCAGGGGGGCCATCGGGTACCGATCCGCGACCCCGCCTCATATGCCTGCCGCCCTCCCCCGCGTACCGGCAGGTTTATGTCCGCTTCCATCGCACGGGATCGCAATGTGTGGTGAATGTTTTTTCGCCCGTGAGTGCTTTTATCGCTAGGGCACCCTGTCACCGCGCATCGTATCCCGACCGGCGAGCGGACGGCTTCGCATTCGCCGACTATTATTTTTTCTGATCGCCCCACGGTTGCAGGGGACCTGCAGGGTGTGGGGCGGCGGAGGCCTGTGTCATGAGAGGAAAAGAGATCCGTCTTGAACGCATCATCAACCGGAATACCCGGAGAACCATCATCGTCCCGATGGACCACGGGGTCACCCAGGGCCCGATCCCGGGCCTGATCGACCTGGACGGCGCCGTCGACGCCGTCGCCCTCGGCGGTGCGAATGCCGTGCTGGGCCACATCGGCCTCGCGCTCTACGGCCACCGCCGGCATGGCCCGGACGTCGGCCTGATCCTGCATCTCTCCGCCTCGACCGCGATCGGGCCGGACCCGAACGAGAAGGTGCTGGTCAACACCGTCACCCACGCCCTCCGGATGGGCGCGGACGGGGTCTCGATGCACGTCAACATCGGGGCCGACTCCGAGGCCCGCATGCTCAGTGACCTCGGCCGGATCGCGGTCGAGTGCCAGGAGTGGGGGATGCCTCTCCTCGCGATGATGTACCCGCGGGGGAAGAAGATCACCGACGAGCACGCGGTCGAGCACGTCCGGCTCGCCGCCCGCGTCGCGGCCGAGCTCGGTGCCGACCTGGTCAAGACCGTCTACACCGGCGATCCCGACTCGTTCTCCGAGGTGACGCGGGGCTGCCCGGTCCCCGTCGTGGTCGCGGGCGGTTCGCGGACCGACGACCGGACCACCCTCGACCTGATCGAGGGGGCGATGGCGGGCGGTGCCGCCGGGATCTCAATCGGTCGGAACGCGTTCCAGCACGCGGCCCCCGACCGTTTCGTCCGCGCGGCCGCCCTGATCGTCCACGAGGGGCGGAGCGCCGACGAGGCGATGGAGGTGCTCCGATGATCGGCAAGGAGATCCGGCTCGAGCGGATCATGGACCGGAACACGGGCCGGGCGGTGATCATCCCGATGGACCACGGCATGACCCTCGGCCAGATCGAGGGGCTGCGCGACATGACGCGGGTGATCTCGGAGGTCTCCGAGGGCGGCGCGAACGCGATCATCCTGCACAAGGGCATGGTCAAGGCGGGCCACCGGCGGCACGGGCGCGACATCGGCCTGATCGTCCACCTCTCCGCCTCGACCGCCCTGAACCCCGACCCCAACGACAAGGTGCTCGTCTGCACGGTCGAGGAGGCGATCGCCCTCGGCGCGGACGCGGTCTCGATCCACATCAACCTGGGGGCGCCGAACGAGTCACGGATGCTCGAGGCGGCCGGCCAGGTCTCGAAGGACTGCACCCGCTGGGGGATGCCGCTCCTGATCATGGCCTACGCACGGGGCGCGGGGATCGACGGCTCGAGCCCCGCCGCGGTCTCCCACTGCGTCCGGGCGGCCGAAGAGCTCGGGGCGGACCTGATCAAGGTGAACTACCCCGGGGACCCTGCCGCCTTCCGGCGGATCGTGGAGGCCTGCTCCGTCCCCGTCATGATCGCCGGCGGCGAGAAGGGGGGGGACGAGGAGGCGATCGCGATGATCGCGGATGCCGTCGGCGCCGGGGGCGCGGGGGTCTGCATGGGCCGGAACGCGTTCCAGCGGGAGGACACGCGGGCCTTCGTCGGGAGGATCTGCCGCACGGTCCACGGAGACGGGCGATGAAGGCCCTCTGGGTCGAGGTCCGCCCGTTCTCGACCCGGATCGCCACCGCCGCGCTGGAGGCGGGGGCGGACGCGATCGTGACCGACGAGCCCGAGCGCGTACGCGCCCTCGGACGGGTCACGACCGTCGGGCCGGGCGGCGACCTGGAGTGGGACCGTGACGTCTTCGCCGTTACGATCGCCTCCTCCGCGGACGAGGACCGGGCGGTCGAGCTCGCCCGCCAGGGGATCGTGGTGGTCGAGACGAGCGACTGGACCGTGATCCCCCTCGAGAACCTGGTCGCCCGATCCGACCGGGTCTTCGCGCGGGTCACCTCCGAGGACGACGCCCTCCTCGCCCTCGGGGTGCTGGAGACGGGGGTCGCGGGACTCCTCCTCTCCACCGACGACCCCGGCGTCGTCGCACGGGTGGCGGCGCTCGTCAAGGGGAACGGGGAGCGGATCCCCCTCGTTCCTCTGAGGGTCGAGTCGATCCGGCCGATCGGGATGGGGGACCGGGTCTGCGTCGACACCTGCTCCCTCTTCGGCGAGGACGAGGGGCTGCTCGTCGGCAACACCTCGTCCGCCCTCTTCCTGGTCCATGCGGAGACCCTGGAGAACCCGTACGTCGCGCCGCGGCCGTTCCGGGTGAACGCCGGGGCGGTCCACGCCTACTGTCTCCTCCCCGGGGGGAGGACCGCCTACCTCGCCGACCTCTCGGCGGGGGACGCGGTGCTCGGGGTCGGGGCGCGGGGCTGCTCCATGCCCGCCGCGATCGGCCGGGTCAAGATCGAACGCCGTCCCCTCCTGCTCGTCGAGGCGGTCGCGGACGACGGGCGTCGGGCAGGGATCGTGCTCCAGAACGCCGAGACGATCCGCCTGGTCCGGGAGGGCGGCGGGGCGGTCTCCGTCGCCGCGCTGCAGGTGGGCGACCGGGTGCTGGGGGCGCTCCTCGAGGGGGGACGCCACTTCGGCCATGCGGTCCGGGAGACGATCCGTGAGCGTTAGGGTCGGGATCCTGGGCGGCACGGGGGGGATGGGCCGCCTCTTCGCCCGCGTCTTCCAGGAGGCCGGGTGGGAGGTATCGGTCCGCGGCCGGACGGCCGTCGAGCCGCTGGCAACATTCCTCGCCCGCCAGGACGTGGTCGTCGTCTCGGTCCCGATCGAGGCGACGGTCGAAGTGATCGCCCGGGTCGCTCCCCACCTCCGGCCGGACCAGCTCCTCTGCGACCTGACCTCGCTCAAGGTCGCGCCGGTCGCAGAGATGAGCCGCTCTCCGGCCCCTGCCGTCGGTCTCCACCCGATGTTCGGCCCCGGCGTCGCCTCCCTCGTCGGCCAGACGATCGTCGTGACCCCGGCAACGGCGACCGAAGCGGAGTGCGCCCCGCTCCTCGACCTGCTCCGGCGGGCCGGGGCACGCCTCACCTTCTCCACCCCCGAGCGGCACGACCGGATGATGGCGGTGGTCCAGGGCCTCACCCACTCGCTCACGCTCGTGATGGCCGAGACCATGCGCCGGCTCGGCTGCGACCTGGACGAGGTCCTCTCGTTCACCTCACCGGTCTACCGGATCGAACTCGGGATCGCCGGCCGCCTCCTGGCGCAGGACCCGGGTCTCTACCGGGAGATGCTCCGGGCGAACCCCCACGTCCTCCCCGTCCTGGCCGCCTGCAGCGGGGCGCTCGATGACCTCCGGGACGCGGTCGCCGCCCCTGGGCCGGGTCCGTTCACGCGGTACTTCGAGGAGAACGCGGCGGCGTTCGCGGAGTACGCCCCGGTCGCGACCGCCGAGACCGACCGGCTGATCCGCTGCCTGGTGGAGCCATGACCCTGTTCACGCTCGGACCCGAGGGGACCTTCTCGCACGAGGTCGCCGCCCGCCTCGACCCCGACGTCCGGCTCTGCCCCACGATCGCCGCCGTCTTTGAGCGGGTTGCCGCCGGCGAGGGCGAGGGGCTCGTGCCGCTGGAGAACAGCGAGGCGGGTTCGGTCGGTCAGACCCTTGACGGCCTCGCCCGTCACCCCGTGGTGATCAACGGTGAGTGCACGATCGCGGTCTCCCACCAGCTCGCCGTCGCCGACCCGTCGCGTCCGATCGAGCGGCTCTATGCCCACCCCCAGACCGTGGAGCAGTGTTCGCTCCGGGTCGAGTCGCTCGGAGTGCCGATCATCCTGACCTCCTCGAACGCCGCCTCGGCGATCGCGGCCCGGGAGAACCCCGGGACCGGGGCCCTCGTCTCCGTCGGGCTCGCGGAACGGCACGACCTCGTGATCCTCGAGCGCGAGGTCCAGAACAGCAGGCAGAACCAGACGCGGTTCGTCCGGATCGCGCGCGAGGCGGTCCCGGCGTCGCCCCCCTGCCGGGCGAGCCTCCTTTTCGACCCCGAGGGGGACCGGGCAGGCCTCCTTGCCGCGCTCCTCGCACCGTTCGCGGTCCGGGGGCTGAACCTGACCCGGATCGAGTCGCGACCGTCGCGCCGGGGCCTGGGCCGGTACGTCTTCTTCATCGACGGGGACTGCGCACCGGGCTGGGACGATGCGGTCGCGGAGGTCTCCCGCCTCTGCCGGGTCAGGGACCTGGGGCGGTACCGCCCCCTGGAGCTGTCGTGACACCGGTCGTGCTCTCGCGGGCGGGGCCGGTCGACCTCGTCGTCCCCGCCCCGCCGAGCAAGTCCCTCACGCACCGTGCCCTGGTGGCGGCCGCACTCGCCCCGGGGCGGTCGGTGATCCGGGACCCGCTCCTCTCCGACGACACCCGCCTCACCTGCGCCGGGCTCACCCGGCTCGGGTACCGGGTCGAACCGGGCGAGGGGGAGGTGGTGGTGGAGGGGACCGGCGGCCCGCCCACCGGCGGCGGGGTCCTGGACCTGGGCAACTCGGGCACGACGCTCCGCCTCCTCGCCTCGGTCGCCGCCCTCGGGGGGCGGCCGGTCACCCTGACGGGCTCCGCCCGGATGCAGGAGCGGCCGATCGGACCCCTCGGCGCGGCCCTCGTCCGGCTCGGCGCCCGGGTCCGCTATCCGGGCCGGGACGGCTGCCCGCCGATCGAGGTGACGGGGCCGCTCCGGGGCGGTTCGGTCGGTATCGACGGCTCGGTCTCGAGCCAGTTCGTCTCCTCGCTCCTGCTCGCCGCTCCCCTCACCCCGGAGGGGTGCGAGGTCCGGATCGAGACCCCCCCCGTCTCGCGGAGCTACCTCGACCTGACCGTCGGGGTGATGGCCCGGTTCGGGGTCCCGGTCGAGCGGGACGGGTACCGCCGGTTCCGGGTCGTTCCCGGTCCCTACCACCCGACCGACTGCCGGGTCGAGGGCGACTGGTCGTCCGCCTCGTACCTCTTCGCCCTCGCCGCCGCCCTCGGGGGCCGGGTCACGGTCCCGAACCTGAACCCCGTCTCGGCCCAGGGGGACCGCCGGTTCGTCGGGGCCCTCGCGGCGATGGGCTGCCGGGTCACGTCCGGCCCGGCGGGGGTGACGGTGGAGCGGGACGGCCCGCTCGCGGGGATCGAGTGCGACATGTCCTCCGCGCCCGACACGGTCCAGACCCTCGCCGTCGTCGCCGCGCTCGCCGACTCGCCGACCCGGATCACCGGGGTCGGGCACCTCCGTTTCAAGGAGTCGGACCGGCTCGCCGTCACCGCGGACCGTCTCCGGCACCTCGGTGCCGGGGCGACGGTCGAGGGGGACGCGCTGGTCGTCCGGCCGGCACCCCTCCACGGGGCCGAGATCGACCCGGCGGACGACCACCGGACCGCGATGGCCTTCGCCGTGCTCGGGCTCGCCGTGGGGGGCGTCACGATCACCGACCCGGGCTGCGTCGCCAAGTCCTGGCCCGGGTTCTGGGACGCCATCCGGGGGGCAATGCTCCCGTGAAGCTCGTCCTGATCGGCGCCCGCGGCGCCGGGAAGACCACGGTCGGCCGCCTGCTCGCAGAACGGCTGGGCCTTCCGTTCCTGGACACCGACGCGCTCGTGGAGGCGGCGGCCGGCCGGCCCGTCCCCGTGCTGTTCGCCGAGGAGGGAGAGGCCGGTTTCCGCCGCCGGGAACGCGAGGTCTGCGCCTCGCTCGCCGGGGCGGCGGGTGTGATCGCGACCGGCGGAGGGGTCGTCCTCGACCCGGCGAACGTCGCGGCCCTCCGCCGGGGTGCGCGGGTGGTCTGGCTCGCCGCCCCGCCGGAGGAGCTCGCCGCCCGGTGCGCGGGCTCGGACCGCCCGCCGCTGACCGGGCTCGGCGCCCTGGACGAGGCCCGGACCGTCCTCACCGCCCGCGAGCCGCTCTACCGGGCCGCGGCCGACCACTGCGCCTGGACCGGCTGCCGGGACCCCGGGGTGGTCGTCGCCGGGATCCTCGCCTGGCTCGGGGACCGCCCGTCCCCGGCGCTCCGGGCGGAGCTCGCGACCGCCAACCCCGACCCCGACGAGGCGGCGGCGGTCGACCGGGCGCTGCAGGACGGCCGGCTCCTCTGCGCGGTGGTCGGCCACCCGGTCGCCCACAGCCGGTCGCCGGCCGTCTTCAGCCGCCTGATCGGGCGGTACGGCCTCCCCTATGCCTACACCCGGATCGACGCCCCCTCCGCGGACGCCGCCGTCTCGCTCGTCCGCCGTCTCGCCCTGCGGGGCCTCTCGGTCACGATCCCGTTCAAGGAGGGGATGCTCCGGCACTGCGACACCCTCTCGCCCGAGGCACGGGCGATCGGGGCCGTCAACACGGTCGTCCAGTGCGGTTCCCGGCTCCATGGGATGAACACCGACTGGGTGGGCGTCCGGGCGCCGCTCGCCCACCTCGGGGGACAGCGGTTGCGGGCGGTCGTGCTCGGTGCGGGCGGCGCGGCTGCGGCCGCCGTCTACGCGCTCGTCGACCTGGGGATGGAGGTCACCGTGCTCGCCCGGGACCCCCGGCGGGCGGCGGCGCTCGCCGCCCGGTTCGGTGCCGCCTCCGGTGCCCTCGGGGAGTTCGACCCCGCCCGGACCGACGTCGTGGTCCATGCGACCCCGGTCGGCATGGCGCCGGACACGGGGTCGCTGCTCGGCCCGTCCGACCTCCGGCCCGGCATGACCGTCTTCGACCTCGTCTACACGCCACAGATGACCCCGCTCCTCCGGCTCGCCCGGGCCGCCGGCGCGGTCACCATCCCCGGGACGGCGCTCTTCGCCCACCAGGCCGCCGCGCAGTGCAGGGCCTTCTTCGGCCTCGATGTCCCGGCGGCGGAGGTGGAGGAGGCGCTCCGATGAACACCTTCGGCCGGCTCTTCCGGGTGACCACCTTCGGCGAGAGCCACGGCCCCGCCCTCGGCGCCGTCGTGGACGGCTGCCCGCCACGGATCCCGCTCTCCGAGGCCGACATCCAGCCGCTCCTCGACCGGCGCCGCCCCGGCACGGGCCCCCTCGTCTCGCCCCGCCGGGAGGCGGACCGGGTGCGGATCCTCTCGGGGGTCTTCGAGGGGGTGACGACGGGGGCGCCGATCGCGCTCCTGGTCGGGAACGAGGGGGCGCAGTCCGGGGACTACGAGCCCCTCCGGGAGGTCTTCCGCCCGGGCCACGCGGACTGCACCTTCGCCTGGAAGTACGGGGTCCGGGACCACCGCGGTGGGGGGCGCTCCTCGGGGCGCGAGACCGTCGGGAGGGTGGCGGCGGGCGCGATCGCCCTCCGGCTCCTCGCCCTCCGCGGCATCCGGGTCGGGGGGCGGGTCCTCTCGGTCCACGGGGTGACGGGTGAGGAGGCGATGGCGGCGGTGGTGCGGGAGGCGGCCTCCCGCGGCGACTCGGTCGGCGGCATCGTCGAGGTGGTCGCCACGGGCGTGCCCCCCGGGCTCGGCGAGCCGGTCTTCGGGCGGCTCGACGCCGCGATCGCGGGCGCCCTGATGGGAATCGGGGCGGTCAAGGGGGTCGAGATCGGCGAGGGCTTCGGCGCGGCCGGCCTCTTCGGCTCCGAGATGAACGACCCGATCCTCCCCGGCGGGTTCGCCTCGAACCGCGCCGGCGGCATCCTCGGCGGCATCTCGAACGGCGAGCCGGTGGTCGCCCGTCTCGCGGTGAAGCCGACCCCCTCGATCGCCCGTCCCCAGTCGACGGTGGACACGTCCGGCAGGCCGGTGGAGCTCTCGATCGCCGGCCGGCACGACCCCTGCATCGCCTACCGGCTCGTGCCCGTCGCTGAGGCGATGCTCGGGCTGGTGCTCGCCGACGCCCTCCTCCTCCAGGAGGCCCGGTCCGTCCTCTCCGGGGGGTGAGGGGACCTACCGGGCCGTCTCCACCGGTCCGAGGAGCGTGGCGAGGGTCCTCATCTCGGCGAGGGTGTACTGCCCGGGCGAGGAGGGGCGACCGACCGAGCAGTACGCGAACGACGAGCCGAAGAGCGGCAGGAGGGCCCGCCCGTGGCGGAACGCGGTCCCCATGATCGAGGTGCAGACCGGTTTCTCGACCGCGTGGGTGAAGGAGAGGAGGTCGAGCAGGTCGTCGTCCGAAGAGGGGGCGAGGACGATCTTCGGCAGGTCGCCCCAGGACCGGAGGTCGCGCGCGAGGCCGAAGAGCTCCGGGAGCGGGAGCATCGTTTCCAGGTGGACCGAGGCGATCACCCGGCACCCCGCCTCGCGGCAGGACGGCGCCAGGGAACGGAACCGGCGTTCGAGGTCGACGTACCGGGCGAGGGGGAGGAACGGGGCGAGCACGCGGGCGCAGTCGTCCGTGTCGCCGGCGAAGCCACCACCCTCACCGACCGAGCGGACGGTCGCGATCAGGGGGACGGAGACCTCCCGGCAGGCAGCGGCCAGGGCCGGGTGGTCCTCCCGGGAGACGAGATCGAGCCGGAGCTCGACGAGGTCCGGTCCCGCACCGACGACGGCGGCAAACTCGTCGAGCCCGGTCACCGGCGCGACCAGGTCCATCTCAGGAGTATCCCGAGAGCGTACTCGAGATGCCCTCGGGCCGTCGCTCGCCCGGCCCCTCGAGGGTCCCGAACTTCTCCTCGTACTCGGCCATCGACCCGCCGAGGACCGCCAGCAGGGACTTCGCGTGCCGCGGGGAGATCGAGACGATCGCCTTCGCCCGGGCCTGGTTCGTCCCGGGGATCTGGTGGAGGAAGAGGAAGGTGAACTCATCGTCCTTGTAGGCGATCTGGATCATGTTGGAGTAGACCGGGTCGAGGTCCGGCGGCATCTGGACCTGGATCTCCTGATTCGACATGGGATAGAGTACCGCCCGCTCCCATATCACACCTTCGCACCGACGGCAGATTGATGCGGTATCCGGCGCCACCCCTCTTTTATCATGCCCCGGACCGATACCGGCGCCCTGCTCCTCGTCACCACCGTCCTCCTCGCCTGGGGCGCCGCCGCCGCCGCGCTCGTGCTGGACCTTCCGGCCGTCGCCGCGGCCCTCGTCCTCGTCCCCGTCGCCGCCGGGGCGTGCCGAGGACGGCGCCTCGCCCTCGCCCTGGGCCTCCTCGCGGGGGCGGTCCATGCCGTCCTCTCGGTGGCGACGGGTTCGCCGTCCGGCTCCGCCCTGCCCGGTGGCGCCGCCCTCTCGGCCGTCGGCGTGCTCGTCGCGGGCCTCCTCGGAGCGGCCGCCGGGGAGGCGGAGGCCTACCGTCTCTGGTACCACGCCCTCCGGGACCGCCTCCCGGCCGTCGTCCTCTTCTACATGCCCGGGACGGGCCGGGTGTACGACCTGAACGAGCGTGCCGTCGCCCTGCTGGGCCCGCTCCGGGGCCGGTCGCTCGCCGCCGCCTTCGAGGACCCCTCCGCGTTCGAGGCGTTCTCCGCCGCGCTCGGGACGGGGGAGGTCCGGGGCCTGGGCGCCTGGCTC
>Ga0116186_1000255_pt1 | contig 66215 bp, 52 predicted proteins | sample AD_JPNNA4_MetaG_FD_89806 | JGI IMG/M metagenome (GOLD analysis project Ga0116186, IMG submission 89806) | Active sludge microbial communities of municipal wastewater-treating anaerobic digesters from Japan - AD_JPNNA4_MetaG | ecosystem: Engineered > Bioreactor > Anaerobic > Digestate | place...
AATCAAAATATTTTCACTTTTTTTTACTTTCTGCTTTTTTCTAAAATATATCATTATTCCCCTTTTGTTGATATTTCTCTAAATCTTCCTGAGTATTAATATTTAGCAATATTTGCTCAGAAGAACAAGGACAAATAATTTTTTGAAAATGGTTTAAATATTTTCTCAAATCGACATCATTCTTTTTTTCTAATTTTATCGCATTAGCTATAGCAGAACTTATTAAAACAGGATGCCCTCCTAATCCATTGAATTGAGGAACTACATATGTTTTAGGCTTTAACAATTTTTGCATTCTATTCATCAATGTTCCATCCACGTATGGATTGTCAATGTTTTGTATAAATACGGGTGTATCGCCTAAGATAGAAAGTCCCTTTTTTATTGACAAAAAACGCCCCTCATCAGAAAATTCATTCAATACTGTTATAAATTCTTTTTCAATATCTGAATTTAACTTCGTTAATTGTTCTAATCCTTGCTTATTTAAAACAACCACCACTTTCGACACACCCGTTTTTTTAAAATTATAAACCAAATATTCTAATAGTGTCAAGCCATTTTTTAAGCGAACAAAAGGCTTCAACGCTCCCATTCGGGTCGATTTTCCAGCTGCTAAAATTACAATGGGGTACATAAGTTTAATAATGCAAACATAGGCATTTTTAAATAAATCATGATCAATATTCCCTTTTTTTAGACGATTTAGATTATCTTTGCATTTTAACTTTTTCATGAACATATGAACGATAAATTTAACATAATAGGCATTGAACAACTTTTTACTATCATTTTAAACGATTATCAAGAACGAAAAGAGATTTTTGGCATACCCGAAGCATTATTTTTCAGACCAAACAAAACCGATGTTTTTCGCATTTTGCGTTACAACCAACTACTCGAGACGCCCATTGGTGTTGCTGCCGGACCTCAAACACAATTAGCACAAAATATTATAAGTGCTTGGCTTTGCGGAGCAAGATATATTGAACTCAAAACCATTCAAACGCTCGACGAACTCACTATTTCAAAACCATGTATTGACATGCAAGACGAAGGATATAATTGTGAATGGTCGCAGGAATTAAAAATTAAAGAGTCGTACGAAGAATACCTGAAAGCGTGGATTTTAATACACTTGCTAAAGCATAAATTTAATTGGGACAACAGCGAAGGCTTAGGTGTTATTTTTAATATGAGCGTTGGCTATAACCTCGAAGGCATATTAAAAGACAATGTTCAATGGTTTTTCAATAAAATGAGTGATTGTTCGTATGAAAAAGAACAAATGATAAAATCGCTATCAAAATTTTATCCTGAAATACAAAAAATAAACATCCCCAACCAAATTTCAAACAACATTACTTTGTCAACCATGCATGGTTGCCCACCCGACGAAATTGAAAAAATTGCATCCTATCTAATTTGCGATAAAAAACTACACACTACCGTCAAGTTAAATCCTACGCTTTTGGGGGCAAAAGAACTTCGAACCATTTTAAACGAAAAATTAGGTTTTAAAACAACAGTCCCTGACATTGCCTTTGAGCATGATTTAAAATATCCCGATGCTATTAAAATAATTCGCAACTTACAAAACGATGCTCAAAAAACAGGTGTTCAATTTAGCATAAAACTTACCAATACCCTCGAAAGCGTTAATCATAAAAACATATTCCCGCCCCACGAAAAAATGATGTACATGAGCGGACGTGCTCTCCACCCAATCAGCATTAACCTTGCAAAAAAACTTCAAAACGAGTTCAATGGAGGCTTAGATATTACCTTTTCGGCCGGAGTTGATGCATTTAATGTAACGGATGTGTTTACGTGCAACCTTCGCCCCATTACAGTTAGTTCAGACTTATTAAAACCCGGAGGATATGGTCGTTTATCACAATACATCGAAAATTTAAAAGGAATAACTAATAACCACAATGCTTTAGACTATTTAAATCAATATGCCGACAACGTATTAAATAACTTTGCATACCACGATAACCCTTTGCAAGAGCCAAATATTAAAAACAACCTTAAATTAAATTACTTTGATTGCATAAAGGCTCCGTGTATGGATGCCTGCGCTACACACCAAGATATTCCTTCGTATATGTACTATACCGCCAAAGGCGATTTTCAAAAAGCATACGAAGTAATTTTGAAGAAAAATCCGTTTCCAAATTCTTTGGGTATGGTTTGTAACCATGCGTGCCAAACTAAATGCACCCGAATAAATTACGACGATGATTTATTAATTCGCGAAATAAAACGCTTTGTTGCAGATTATGGAAACAACGAAAGCTTTTTAAAACCAGAAAAAGAAAATGGGAAATCGGTTGCTATCATTGGAGCAGGACCATCGGGTTTGTCGTGTGCTTATTTTCTAAGGCTTGCCGGATTTAATGTAGATATCTACGAAAAAGAAGATTCGGTAGGAGGTATGGTGGCTCATGCCATTCCCTCGTTCAGATTGAAAAAAGAATCACTTGAAAAAGACGTTAAACGTATCGAAAACTTGGGAGTTCGTATTCATTTTAAAACTCAAATGACCCCTTCGCTTTTTAACGAATTACAAAAAGGCTATTCATATATTTACATTGCAGTTGGTGCCCAAAAATTCAAAACACTTCATATCCCCGGCGACAATGCAGTAGGCGTTTGCAATCCGTTTGAATTTCTGAAAAAAGTTAAGAATAAAGAACTATACAATATAGGTAGTCATGTAATTGTTGTAGGAGGCGGAAATACTGCAATGGATGTTGCTCGTACTGCTTATCGCCTTATACCTGAAGAAGGTAAAGTAACCGTTTTGTACAGAAGAACCATTTCTGAAATGCCGGCTGAAGCTGAAGAAATTCAAGCTTTACTCGACGAAGGAATTGAAATCATGGAATTGGTTTCGCCACTAAGTGTAATTGCAAAGAACGAAAGAGTTGTTGCCTTAAAGTGCCAACGCATGAAGTTAGGCGAGCCCGACAGCAGTGGACGCCCCCAACCCATTGCTATTGAGGGATCGGAATTTGAATTAAAAGCAGACCTCATTGTACCTGCCTTGGGGCAAGAAGTTGACCTTGATTTTATTCAAGACCCTTCCATAAAAATCAACAAAAACCATTTCGAAACCAATAAAAACAATATATATATTGGTGGCGATGCGTTACACAATGCCTCAACCTTTATTCGAGCAGTGGGAGACGGAAGAAAAGTAGCCGAAAACATCTTTGCTAAAGAAAACATTGATTTTTCGTTTGAACCAGAAAAGGAATCAAGAAATTTAAATTATGCCGATTACATGATTAAAAAATCGAAACGTATTAAAGGCATTCATTCAAACGAAACTCCCATTGAACAAAGAAAATCGTTTGATATTGTTGTTCAACCACTCACAAAAGAGGAAGCTCAAAAAGAAGCAGCCCGTTGTCTTTTATGCGATGACGTTTGCAGTGTTTGTGTTACTGTTTGCCCCAATAGAGCTAACTACACATATTTTACAACACCGAAATCAATTCCTGTTTATCAAGTCAATATCGATGGTAATCAAATAAATATAGAACAAACGAATCGTTTAACGATTAGCCAATCATACCAAATAATCAACATAGCCGACTTTTGCAACGAATGTGGTAATTGCAGCACTTTTTGTCCCACACAGGGCGCTCCATACAAAGACAAGCCTAAATTTTATCTTACTCAAAAAAGTTTTGCCCAAACTGCTAAGGGCTTTTACTTCGATAAGGAAACAAACACCTTACATTTCAAAGAAGAAAATAAACATTCGACCTTAAAAACCAGCGACGATTATTACTTTTTCGAAAACAAAGAATTAAAAATCACTTTTACCAAACACGATTTTAAGATAAAACACATTGAAATCATTCAAAAAAGCGCTTCGCCGTTTAACACACAAACTGCTGCACACATGATTGCCTTAGCTGATGCAGCTAAAAATCTGTATTAACGAATAAGAAATTAGAATATTCCTTAACTTTGTATAATTTTTAAGAAAAAAAATCACTATGATTAAAGTAGAAACCAAAATCGTTAACCCCGAAGCTCGTAAAAGAGCCATTGAACGTTTTCGCGAAAAAGGTATCTTATTACCTACTTTTGCTCAAATGAAAAATCCGGACTTAATTCCAGAAAAAATAAAAAATCATTTAAAAAATGTTGGATTATGGGACTTAAATCCAATAAATCTGTTTCGTATCAACTGGCACAACGAACCCAAAGAAAAAGGCGGTTTATATGGAAAAGTAAATTATATTGAACTTCCAACATCATTAACCGGCGTCGATGCACGTATTGTATTGCTTATTGGCAAATGGTTTCCAACCGGAGCACACAAAGTTGGTGCAGCATACGGATGTTTGGCCCCAAGAATTGTTACCGGTGAATTTGACCCTACATACCACAAAGCTGTTTGGCCCTCGACCGGCAATTACTGCCGTGGCGGTGCTTTCGACTCTTACCTGATGGGTTGCACAGCCGTAGCCATTTTACCTCAGGAAATGAGCAAAGAGCGTTTCGATTGGCTCAAAGAAATCGGCTCCGAGGTAATAGCAACTCCAGGTTGCGAATCGAATGTAAAAGAAATTTATGATGAATGTTGGAACATCCGCAGAAACAAAAAAGATCATATTATCTTCAATCAATTCGACGAATTTGGCAATGCTGCTTGGCATTATAATGTTACCGGAGCCGCCATGCAAGAGGTTTATAATGAATTAAAAAATGATAAAAGCCAATTTGCCGGATTTGTATCTGCTACCGGTTCCGCCGGAACGATAGCCGCAGGCGACTACCTTCGCACACTTCATCCACACATTAAAGTGGGTGCTTCAGAAGCATTACAATGTCCTACATTACTAATGAACGGGTTTGGCGGACATCGTATCGAAGGAATTGGCGATAAACATATTCCCTGGATTCATAATGTAAAAAACACCAACAATGTCATTGCTATTGACGACGAAGATTGCATGCGAATCCTTCGTTTGTTCAACGAAAAAGAAGGTGTCGAATATCTTATTCAGAATGGCGTAGATAAAGAAATCGCTGAAAATCTTCACTTATTAGGCATTTCTGGCATTTCTAATATGCTAACAGCCTTAAAATGGCAAAATACTACGAAATGACCGCTAATGATATTGTTATGACAGTTGCTACCGACTCTGCAGTAATGTATCAATCGAGAATTGTTGAATTAAGAGAAGAACGTGGTTCTTACAATACACTTCAAGCTGCCAAAGACTTTGAAAAATGCGTATTAGGTGCTCATACAGATAACATGAAAGAACTTACTTTCAGCGATCAAAAGATGATTCATAACCTTAAATACTTTACTTGGGTTGAACAACAAGCAAAAGAAATAGAAGATTTAAACCAACTCTGGTACGATAGAGAAATTTGGAATTCGCTATTTAATCAAACCGAAAAATTAGACGAACTGATTTGTCAGTTTAACGAAGAAACCGGAGTATTTAACAGGTTGTAAGTTGAAACAATTTTGCTTATCGTATTAAACAACACATCCCCATTATAACGTTTTCTCTAAAACGTAAGTTTGTACTTACACATAATCTGTATTTAAAAAGGTAAAACGTTATTATTTTATTTTCCGTTCATCGAATCGATTCTTTTTTTTGCTTCGGGGCTTATCGATTTTAAATGAATACTTGGATTAGCAAGGTAGGCATAATGTGCCATATTATTTATCACTTCTAATCGTTCAAGTGCCTCTACAAGCGTATTTCCGCAAGTAAGTACACCATGATTTTGCAAAATCAGTACATCTGCATTTTTAATTTTCTCCGCTACTTCTGCAGCCAAATCGCTGGTACCCATTGTTTGATACTTACATTCAGCAAGTCGCTTAATAGTATAATATGCCTCATCACTTATATCTGTCAAGGGTTCTAAATCAGACAAAGCAAACAATGAAGCCCAAAAAGCATGTGCATGAATCACCGCTTTTACATCGCTACGAACCGTATAAACAGATAGATGCATTTTCGATTCCATACTAATCGGGTTCGATGCTTTAATCACATTTCCGGTTAAATCCATTTCAATAATATCATCTGCCGTCAATCTGTCTTTATCCATTTGAGAAGGAGTAATAAAAATAGTATTGTCCGCTTTTAAGCTAATATTTCCACCCAAACTGGTCGTCAGCTTTTGACGATACAATCGCTGCATAAACATTGCAACTTCTTGAGCATAATACAGATGATTCATAGTAATTCGCTTGTATTTTTTAATATTCCTTGTTCGGTTATATAAGCATCAACAAATTTTGCAGGAGTTATATCAAAAGCATGGTTCATGGCCGGATAAGATGAAGGGAATAATTCAATTTCTATCCTCTCTTTATTATTATAACACCCTTTAATTTTTTGTAATTCTTCGCCATTGCGTTGCTCAATGGGAATATCCATTCCTTTTTCAATTGTGAAGTCGAATGTTGTTAGTGGAGCTGCGACCCAAAATGGCACATGATGCTCGTGTGCTGCCAACGCTTTTTGATAGGTTCCGATTTTGTTTGCCACATCGCCATTTTTTACAATTCTATCAGCTCCAACCACAATGCAATCAACCTTATTTTGCATCATAAGCAACGCCCCCGAATTGTCGCTAATAATATCGAAGGAAATATGCTCATTTGCCAACTCCCAAGCGGTTAGCCTTGCTCCCTGATTAAGCGGACGGGTTTCGTCAACCCAAACATGAATGGGAACACCTCTGCGATGAGCCTCGAAAATGGGAGCCAAAGCTGTACCATAATCGCCACAAGCAAGCCAACCTGCATTGCAGTGAGTTAGAACATGAATTTGCTCGCTTTTCTTTGCGAATAATTCTTCGATTAATGCTGCTCCATTAAAACCGATTACGCGACAAGCCTCCATTTCGTTTTCGGCAAATTTTTGTGCCAATAAAAGCACCTGGTTTGTTAACAAACCCTTCTGAAATGCTTGGTTAAAAACGAACTCTGCGCCTCGCTTAAGATTAACCGCTGTTGGACGACATTCTACTAACCTTGTAAAATCGTGCAATGTTACTTCACCATTTTTAATTGCCGATAGCCACATGGCGTATGCAGCGGCGATGCCTATTGCCGGAGCCCCTCTAACTTTTAACGACGCAATTGCTTCTATCACTTCACCTACTTCGGTAAGTCTAAGTAACTCAAAATCAAAGGGCAATTTTTGTTGATTAATAATGACAACTGAATCGCCATCGGCCCAAACAGACGTATAATGAACTCCGTTAACTTGCATCTATTCAATGGTTATTTCGTATATTTTACCCAAATTTTTATTCTTCAAAAAAGGTATATAATCCTGCTCATAGACGGCATCGGGCCACCATTCGGCTAAATGAAATTCCTGATTTATAATCATGACCATTTGATTGTTTGGAATACTTGTCTGTTTTTCGCTCATATAACCTACTTCGTACAATTTATCTTTTGAAGGACCAATTCGCCAAATAATTTCATCGGGTCGCCATTCTATCTGAAAATAATAAAAATCCCTGCCAAATAATTCATGGTCTAAAACAGGAGTTCTAATAGTCAGTGCCTGATACTTGTCGCTCCAACGCATTGCTTCGTATTCCTTATCGCCATGATTAAAATACTGAATAGGATAGTTAAATTTAGGTGGATCTTGGCTGGCTAAATCCCAATTGGTTGAAGCTACCACAATCGTATCGTTGAACTTGCCTTCGTATTTTTTTGCTTTTTCTTTTAAAGTACTGTTTTTATAATACTTGTAAGGCCAAAATGGGCTTGCTTTTATGATTTCAAAATCAATTTCTGAGTAAGAAGTTGTGTGAATTTTTTCGCCATCCGGATTCCCTTTAGGAATATAACCTGAATTACTGTAACGACGATTATTCCATTCACTTAAGTCTTGCGTAATAAGCCAAATAGCATTTGTTATACCGTGCCAAACATGATTTTTATTAAGCAAAGGAGGCATTTTAACCTTAGCTGTGATTTTCCCGTAGGTAAAACCGACTCGGGTCATAACACCAACATTTAATTTTGCAGCTTTTTCTAAGGTTTGATTTTGGGGGTTCCAAATTTCTATATAGTCATAGTTATCTTTTACTTCTTTGCATGGGCAGTCAACATTTCTAATCCACGAATGAATACGATGAATGGTATCTTTTTCGAATCGTTGTTTATTTTTTAAATATTCCTGAGGAGTATAATCGTTCTGGCTCCAATCGGCTAAAACCGGTATGGTATTTAATTTAAAATTTCGGTTTTCGTGGCTAAAAAATTGCTCAAACAACGCTTTTTCAAAAATTCGATGGCTACTGCCACACATACTATCTTCTGCATAATTCAAGGTTTTAATCGGCAACTTTGTTTTATCTACATAAATACCATTTCCGGGCTTAATAGCTAAAGATAAGCTAAAAATTGTACTGTCTAGATAAATGGAAACTCCTTCTTGGTTTGGATTATCAACCAAAAAATATTTATATGGATTGACAAAAGTGCCCTTTTCGTCGGTTTTATTGATAAATTGAACATAATCTGGTATTTTTTTTAGTGCTTCTTCTGTACAAACAACTATCATTGCACTGTATTTTCCCATACGTGGATTTCGTTTCCATGCGTGATTTGTATTCCCTTTGTTTCTGTTGTCTTTTAACACCCATAGAGCATCGGCCATTGCCTGCTCTTCGTATGTCATTTTATTTTGTTTTGCTTTTTTTTCTACATCTGCTTTCCATTCAGGAACGTTGGATATGGACTGAACTACTTTTTTTATTTTATCTTCGTCAATAAAAAAATCATCGAATGATGCACCAAAGTACTTCTTTTCAAAACGTGGATTGCCAACAATTTTAAAAGAGTCTGATATAAAATCTGTTTTAATTTCTTTAAAACCAATAGTAGTATCAGACCAACTCCCATAAAAATTTTCGTAGCTCCACTCGTGGTCTTCCGGAAACTTATACGATTCATTTTGATAATATATTTTATAATATAAACGACCGTTATCCTTTACTTTAAAGCTAACTTTTACTGAACTTTCTAATGTATTTGTTTCGTTGTTTAAAAATTTATACGGAAATTCGATGCCTTGAGTAATGATATCTTCCGTATTTATAGCATATGTCTTTACCTTTTGTGGCAAATTATAGCCTATTTTTACATCGCTTATCAGTTTATTTGTGGGAGCCAAAGGTTGACATTTAATAAATGAAAAAAATACGACTATAAACGTTAAATGAATGAAGGCTTTCATGATTGAAACTGTTTTGGACAAAAATACGTATAAAGTTTTAAATGTTTAAAAAAGCCATTTAAAACAGTAAAAAAAATATGAACACCATACGGCTAACAATACTTTTTCTTGGTTTTAGTGTTGTTTTAAGATCGCAAAATCTTAATCCAACAGAAGACAAGGCTCTATTAAACATCAAAGTAACCAATTTTTCGTCGAAAGCTCTCAGTGGCGAAACGGTAATGTTTATTAGCAAAAAAGACGGGAAAGAATATATCGTGAAATCTTCTGCAACGGGCAATGCTCAACTACTTTTGCCAGAAGGGTCAAAGTACGATATAAAATATCGAGATTTTATGGAGCAACAAGAATATTCGTCCATCGAAATTCCCATCCAGCCCGGAGCTTTTACCTACGATTTAACTATAAAATTTGAACCTGCCAAAACCTATACACTGAAAAATGTACATTACGAAACCGGCAAAGCAACCTTAACCCAAGACTCATATCCGGCTTTAAATAATTTGTACGAAGCACTTAAAGAAAAGCCAACCCTTGAAATTGAAATAGCAGGACATACCGACAACATCGGAACATACGAAAAAAATTTAACTCTTTCGCAGGAACGCGCTAACTCAGTAAAAAAATATCTGGTTGCGAAGGGAATTAATGCAAATAGAATTACGGCAAAAGGGTATGCCGATACTCAACCCGTTGCTTCCAACGATGACGAAACCGGAAGAGCAAAAAACCGCAGAACTGAAGTAAGAATAATTAAAGAATAAAAAGATTGTTTAAACAAGTAATTAAACATACGTATGAACAAATAAATTTAAATAAATTTGTATTTTTTCAAATAAGTTGTTTATTTTGTGATTGTTATTTAAAAATCTTTTGATATTAAAAATTTAACCCAACGCTATGATTTTAAAACATATATTATTTTTATCGTTTTTCTTGTCTGTTTTAGACTTAACGGCTCAACGGCACAACGATATCTTTGTAAATAAATTCTTAAAAGCCGAGCAACTTATAGAAAAAGGCGACTTCCCCTCCGCTTTGGTCATATACAAAGAACTATTAGCAGAAGAACCGGATAATGCAAACATCAATTTTAAAACAGGATTTTGTTATCTCAGCACCGTTTTAGAAAAAACCAACGCCATTGAATACCTCGAAAAAGCTGTTCAAGACATCAACTCAAACGCCGACATCGACGACCCCGACGAACTTGCTGCACCACCCGAAGCGTTGTATTTTCTTGCTAAAGCATATCATCATAATTATCAATTCACAAAAGCATTGCAAATCATTGACTCACTTAAGCAAGTCATACCAAATTACAAAAAAGATTTTACTGAAAATGTTGAAGAATTAGAAGAGTATTGCAAAAACGGTCAAGTCTTAATGAAATACCCCATCAAAATGCAAATCACCAATTTGGGTGGCACCATTAATACCGAATACGATGAACATAGTCCGGTTTTTTCGGCAGACGAACAAGTGCTCATTTTTACATCTAAAAGGAAATCGGATATTCATCCTGCCAAAACAGATGACGGACAATACTACGAAGATATTTACATAAGTAAAAAACTCTCTGACGGTCAATGGGAGACTCCGGTACCCATAAGTCCCAAAATTAATACGGCAACGCACGAAGCATCTATCGGACTTTCGCCAGATGGACAAGAGCTCTATATCTATAAAGATGAATCGACCATGCTCAATCCGCGTGATGGGAACATCTACGTCAGTAATCTTGTCGGAGACGAATGGACAACCCCATTAAAACTAAATATAAATACAAAATACAACGAGAATCATGCAAGTATTTCAGCCGATGGACAAGAACTTTTCTTTACCAGCGACCGACCCGGAGGATACGGAGGTTTAGATATTTATATTGCAAAACGACTTCCCAATGGCGAATGGTCTATACCACAAAATGCCGGTCCAAAAATAAATACTTCCAGAGATGAAATCAGTCCCTACATTCACCCGGATGGAGTTACATTGTTTTTTAGCAGCAAAGGCCATAATTCACTTGGTGGTTTTGATATTTTCTTTTCTATTAGAGATGATAGCATGAACTGGAACGAACCAACCAACCTTGGATACCCCATAAACACCCCCAACGATGATGCATTTTATGTACCTACTCCCGATGGTGCCAGAGCGTATTATGCATCCCAGCAAACCGGAGGCATTGGTCGCAACGATTTATATGTAATAACCTTGCCCAAGAGCGAAGAAAAACTGCTAACCGTTATGAGCGGTTATATTACCATGGGAAATGGACAACTACCCGAAAACGTAACCATTACTGTTACAGATGAGCTTACAAAAAAAGTTATCGGAATATACACTCCAAACTCCAAAACCGGAAAATATCTTTTTATACTAAAATCAGGCAAACGATATTTAATTACGGTTGAAAATGATATTTTTCTGCCATATACCGAAGTTTTGGACGTAAGCGACAGTTCTGCTTATCAAAAAATTGAGCGTCCCATAACACTTGAACCCATCAACATTAGAAACGTACAACACGATTTCGAATACCATTTTAAATCGAACCAAACCGAACTTTCTTCAGAAGAAGGAATGTCATTTATAAAAATTGCAAAAATTTTAAACTATTTGCCTGAATTTTCGGCTCGTATCGTTTTACCAAAAGAAAACGATTTTCCTGATTTGAATGAAATCAGAGCCGACATCTTATCAGAAAACCTTACAGACAAAGGCATTCCATTGACAAGAATTCAGGTCGAAAAAACAGCATCAAAAAACCCGAATGTTCTTAATTTATTTATCATTGCCAACGACACCACTCCACCGGTTAATAAACTAACAACCCAAACCGATGTTCAAATTAAAAACACTGACATTAAAGAGCCGGAAATTAAAGAAAGTAAATCTAGCCTCATCATTTTCCCTATATACTTTACCTTCGACAAACATGTTTGTCAAGCCAATGAAGAAAACCTGAACAAATTAGTCGGATGGCTCAATAAAAACAAAAAAGCAAAACTCGAAATAATAGGATATACAGATAATATGGGAAGTGATAATTACAATATTAAACTAAGTAAACGCAGAGCCGAGTATGTAAAAAAACAACTTATCAGTTTAGGAATCTCCGAAAAACGAATAACAACTCTTGCTATGGGTAAAAAGAATCCTGTTTCAACCAACGAAACCGCAGAAGGAAGACAATTGAACAGAAGGGTTGAATTTAAAGTTACTAATATTAAAAATCCGGATATTGAATTTTTAAATAAACCAAGCGTATTTCCTAACTCAAAATAGAAATAATATGAAAAACAAAATAGCTTTTATTTTAATCATCTTGCTTGTTCATTCTGCATTTGCACAAAAACCCAATTATAAGCAATACATTATGGATGCATCAAAACACATGCAACTAAAAGAATACTCACTAGCCATCGAAAAATTAACATGGTGTTATAATCAAGACAGCACAAATGGCAATGTTAATTATATGCTTGGTAAAGCCTATTACATTACCGATCCAACTTTAAAAAAAGCAATTCCTTTCCTTATAAAAGCGAAACCTATAACTACTTCCTACAATGATGCAAATCCTAAAGAACGAAATGCTCCGGTAGAAAGTTTATTTTTACTTGCAAACGCATATTATCATAATTATAAATTTGAAGAAGCACTGCCAATAGTAGATGAATATATTCAAAACAATCCCCCTCAAAAAGAAGACGCTGTTCAATTAAAAAAATACATTCAAAATGCCATTGTTTTGTATAACAACCCTTTGCAAATAAATATCATTAATTTAGGTTGTAATGTTAATTCGCCATACGACGACCACAGCCCTGTTTTTAGTCTCGACGAAAAAACAATGATTTTTACATCCAAACGTAAGGGTAGCACCGGCAATTTTAAAACTTCCGACGGACAATATTTTGAAGACATATACATTACTCACAAAATAGACGAACAATGGCAAACACCGGTTAAAATCAGCGACAATATTAATACGATGGAACACGAAGCTTCGGTGGCATTAAACGCAGACGGAAGTGAACTTATCATATACAAAGACGATGTAGGCGATGGAAATTTGTACATTAGCAATTTTAACGGCAACGAATGGAGCAAACCAACCATTTTATCATCTAACATCAATTCAAATTATGACGAAAGCCATGCCTCCATATCTGCCGATGGCAATACGCTTTATTTTAGCAGCAATAGACCCGGAGGTTTTGGCGGATACGATATTTATATCAGCCATAAACTCCCCAACGGTGAATGGAGTTTAGCCACCAATGCCGGACCTACAATCAATACAGACAAAGATGAAAACGGTCCTTTTATTCATCCCGATGGTTCTACACTCTATTTCTCAAGCAAGGGACACAACTCCATGGGTGGATATGACCTTTTTTATAGTGTTTTAAAAGAAGATAGTACTTTTAGCAAACCCGATAATATGGGATACCCTATCAACTCTATTGACAACGATGCTTTTTATGTAATTTCAGCCGATGGCAAACGAGGATATTACTCAAGTGTACAACAAGGCGGCTGTGGTGCAAGAGATATTTATCTGGTCGATTTGCTTTCCGTTCCCGAACGATCTGTTGTTTTAATAACCGGTTTTCTTAGAAAAGCCGGAAGCAATGAGGTCGTTAAAGACATTATATTGTCAATTTATGACAGCAACCATAATTTAATTGGCAATTTTAAACCCAATAAAAATAGCGGAAAATACACCCTGGTACTTCCCAAATCGAAACAACATTACACGTTTAAGGCCCAAGATGTTATTTTTGAAAACAATCAGTTAGAAATACCCGAAAATTCTTCGTTCTATATATTGCAACGCCCGGTAGAAATGGAGACAATTGGAATTGTTAAATAGTTTCGAACAGCTACAATATTGAACCATAAACTTATTTTATTAAACAGGCTTCGTTAAGCGCTACGCTTAATAATTTAGAACGTTTATTAAAAAAACGACGATTTTTATACCCTACTACCCATTGTATGCCTTGTACTGCATTAGTAATAAACATTTCATCGGCTTTCTCCAATATTTCTTTATTAAAAGAAATTTCTCTACAACTAACGCCCATTTTTGGTAAGAGTTCTTTTAACAAAAACGCTCTCATTACTCCTTCTACGCAGCCATCGGTTAAAGGCGGCGTATAAAGTTCACTTCCATATAACAGAAAAGCGTTAGATGAAGTTGCTTCCACAATCATACCCTTATCGTTCACAATAAATGCATCGTCCAGATTATTATTTTTAGCCCACAACGACGCCAATGTATAAATCTGCGAATGATTTGATTTAATTGAAAAAAAAGGATGAACAGGCTTAAACATCATATCATATACATCGATAAGCTTTCCTTTTGTATTTAACAAGAATTCCTTTTCTTCAGAAGCAAACGACTCTAAATACCATTCAACGTTATTCGTTTCGGGCAGATATTTTCCTTCGCCGCTTCTAAAAAAACTCAAACGCAACCGTGCACTTCCAAAGTGCTTATTCGATTTCAACAATCGAGCAATAGCGTTTACAAACACTTTTTTATCCGGTAAAAGTGAATCGAACATCATTATTTGCCAAGCTTTTTCAATTCTTTGGTAATGATATCCGAACAAAGGCACCTCGAGACCAAAAGCACGCATCGACTCAAAAAAACCATCGCCATATCGCACAGCCCTTGAATCGATTGAAAACTTTACTTCTTCTCGTCTTATCAATTTATCGTTAACAATTACAAATGAACTGTTTTTAATCATGGTTAAGAATAATTTTTAGTACTTCTCGCAAATCAGAGTTGGGTGCAATTAAAATTCCTTTTATTCCTGCCGCTTCGGCTGCCTCTACATCTCGAATCTGGTCGCCAATCATCCACGATTGTGCAACATCTATATCAAAACGAGCAATGGCTTTTTCGAAAAGCAACGGCGATGGTTTGCGACAAATGCAACGACTAACATCCGGATGATGCGTACAGTAATAGAATTCCAAAATTTGAATAGTATGCTCGTTTAAATACTTATTTACTTGTTGGTGCAACTGCTCCACATCGTTGATAGTATATATTTTTTTTGCTATTCCGCTTTGATTGCTTACTACAATAAATTCATATCCTTCTTTTTGAAGAGTCACCATTGTTTCTACCACACCATCATTAAAACGAAAGTCCTTAAACGAATACGTGTAATAGCTTTCATTACTATTGATAACTCCATCACGATCGAAGAAAACAACCTTTTTCATTGATTCAAAATTAAACTAATAAAATTCTCTAGCAGTTCGGGCATGAAAAGCAAAGGCAATAAAAAACCAACCAAAGCACCCCAAAAATGGACATCATGGGCAACATTATCAGCATTTCGTTTAGCCATGTAAACACAATATAACAGATAAGCCGGTCCAAAAACATATGCAGGAATGCAAATCGGTATAAACATGATATAAATCTTATTTATCGGATCCAATAAAAAAGATGAAAAAAGGATAGCCGATACAGCTCCCGACGCTCCAACAGCCGAATACGAAGGGTTGTTTTTATTTTTAAAAAAAGACGGAATAGTAGCAACAACGCCCGCCAATAAAAATTCCATCAAATACAGCAACGTCCCCAATTTGCCAAAATAAAAAGCAAAACCCGATTCTACCAGCATTCCAAAAAAATACAATGTCAGCATATTGAAGATTAAATGTTCCCACGAAACATGCAAAAAAATATGCGACAAAAAACGATAATACTGATTAAATCTTGCAATATCGTAGGGAATAAAAGCTCCCTTTGCAAACATTAAACGATTTTGAAAAGCCAAATAACTCGTTAATGCTACAATTATAATTATAAAAATAGTAAACATTAATAAACTGCTGTTTTCACAACCTTATTACCTCTGTTTGTTTCTACTGAAATCAGATAAAGGCCTTTAGGAAGATTTATATTGCTTGAAATTTCTTGGCTACCCTGCAACAATGAACCCTCGTACAAAACCTGTATCGGTTGACCTATGCTATTAAGTAAGCAAATTCGGGATGTTGATTCAACTGACGAGAAAATGGATAAAGTTAATTGGTTATCCTGATAAAAAGGTTTACAGGTAAAATTATCATTTGTTAACTCTTGAATAGAAGTCGGATTGTAAACTCTGAATTTCCAATATCCGTCCGGAGCAGGCATGGGTCTAACCTGTTCTTTTCCGGAGTTTGCTTTTGCCCAAATGTAGTAATACACATATGTCCCTGAGGGCTGAACAGGAATTTCCCCTGTCCAAGTATGATTGGTGCTATTAGTTAATTGCATAGGCACCCATACGTAAGGTTGAGTGGTATCGGTTCTGTAATAAATTCTAGCTTCCTGAATATTGGTTTTATGATGAATATAAGCATTTACCTGATAGTTTGTCCAAATATTATCGGTATTGGGCAATGCCTGATGCGAAATTAGCAAAGGGTTTACAGCACCAATTTCATGTGTAGTACAATGAATAGCACCGCTTTGCGAAATAATTGAATTTGCATTTATGCCAATAACGCGATAGCCCGGCATTGCTTCTCTATAAATACGTAATGCAGTTGTGTCGTACTGAGTATAATACGTCGGAACAAGTATCGTTTTGTTGATTATCAACGAATTGGTATAAGTTCTGTAATAAGCTCCACTACTGGGCCATGAACCACTTGTACTAGGAGGCATAGGAATGCGTACTACTTTGAAGGGAGTTCCAAATACTGAATTAAAGTTATTTAAAACGTAATTTAGATTGGTTTCTATTTGCGGACCATCTGAAATACCATTTGGATATTGTCCAACCAATAGTGTTTCTTCGTCAAGCATTTTAAAGTGCATATCGATATGATGAATTCCATCGTAAGGAAGCACATCCATTTTAATGTAACGATTGATACCCAAATAATCGCTAACAATATTATTAATATCTTGCTCAGTTTTGGGAGTTTGATTATAATTACTGGTGGTTGCATTTTCCGTAAGAATTAATTTACTGCTAAATGCTGTTCCAAACCCATCGCTTACCCAGTTACCACCGGTTGCTACCAAGTCGGTAGGAGGTTGCGTACATTGATAAAGTGGCAATTGCATTAAAGTTGCAAATTGCTGTGGTGATGCATCGTCTTGCGGACGAGGACGATTATATACCCAATCAACCAGATAAAGCGAATCCACCTCATTGGTATAAATATTATTTGGGCCAAAGTCTCTTATCCAGACACTATTTAACGAAGCTATTAAGTAACGAATATTGGTAGTAGGAATATTGTTGTTGATTAAATAATTTTTTACAGTGTTTGAATCGCTGCAATACACATACACGCGTGCTTCTTCGCGAGCATATTTAATTATTTGGCTTAAAAAGGTCTCATAACCCGATATCCATGAAATCAGCACACCTTGCATTTCTTCCCACTCGGCAGCATTTCGTATTGGCGAAACCGGTGGATGTGTAATTCCCTTTAAAACAGGTGGTTTGTAATTTGGCAGCTCGGCCTTTTCCTTATCGCTCAAATAATTTGGCAAGCCAAGTTGTTGGCTAAATAAAAAAGTTTGAATAAACAAACTTACTAAAAGTAAAATAGATGTTTTCATTTCAATATTTATTTAAGTTTTAAAATTTCTAATATCATTTCTTCATAATTAACTTTTGCTTTGTGTTTAAAAAGAAAATTGTTGCCCAGCAAACCCAAAACATTATATTTTTCTTTGAATTTAGCACGAATATGCGACATATCCATTACCATAACGTCATTTATTGTTAAAGAAAATTTTGACAAGTAAATAGGAACTTTTTCTGCCATTGTAAATTCTACTTCACCTTCGGGCGAAATACCAACAATTTCAACGTCAGGCAACGTCTTTTCTGTCAATAAAAGATGTTGTGCAAATTTGCTTTCTACCATATTAACTTGAGCACCCGTATCGAGAATAAAATAGCCCATCTCTTTATCCAACTTTCCTTTTACGCCTAAAAGCCAGTTGCCATCCAGGCTTTTGACTTTATATAATCGTATTGTTATTGTGCTCATCAATAAAAATTAAAACGACGATAACGTAGCCTCTAATGCTTCGTCAATTAACTGTTGTGGAGGCATTTCTATAAATCCCTGTTCGCTTAAATGATGTATGGTATTTCGAGCATGACTTATGTCTTTTTTAGCTATATCATATACCTCCTGCCAGCTTAGTTTAATACGAGCCACACCATCTTTAATTGCCTGAATCGCAACATCGGCTGCTTCTATGGGAAAAACATCTGCCTCATCCATGGTTGGAACTATTTTGTCGGGATTTATTCCGTTTTTCATAGCGAAATCAGCCAACGAATGTGCTGCTGCAATTGCCATATTATCGGTAATCTTGCGAGCTCTAACAATTAATGCACCTTTCAATATACCCGGAAAACCCAGCGAATTGTTTACCTGGTTCGGGAAATCGCCTCTGCCGGTAGCAACAATATGGGCACCGGCTTCTTTAGCAGCATAGGGATAGATTTCGGGGACGGGATTTGCACAAGCAAAAACAATTGATTTTTCGTTCATCGAGCGAATCCAATCTTGTTTTACGGTATCGGGACCGGGAGTAGATAGTGATATTAACACATCGGCTCCTTTCATTGCCTCTTCAATAGAGTTTACCTGCTGAGGATTGGTTTTAAGACAAAGCTCCCATTTGCGATAGTAGCGTGCATCTGCCTCTATATCTTTACGTCCACGATGCAAACCACCTTTCGAGTCGAATATCATCATTTTGCTTGGGTCGGCTCCATCGGCAATCAAAAGACGGGCAATGGTTGTATTAGAAGCACCTGCACCGAACAAAACAAATTTGGTATCTTCAATTTTGCGATTAGTAATCCTTAAGGCATTAATAATACCGGCAAGGGTAACACTGGCCGTTCCTTGAGCGTCATCATGCCAAACAGGAATTTCGCATTCTTCGCGTAAAACATCTAAAACTTTAAAGCAATTGGGTTGAGATATATCTTCTAAATTTACAGCTCCAACACTTGGTTCGAGCATCTTTACAAAATCAATTATTTTTTGAGCATTGGGTTCTCCTTTTTCATCTCTACTATTTATGCAAAGTGCAATACCATCCACACCTCCTAAATATTTCATCAAAAAAGCTTTGCCTTCCATAACCCCCATTCCCCCTGAAGGTGAACAATCTCCATCACCCAAAACACGAGTAGAATCGCTAACAACAGCAACCAAATTACCTCTATTTGTTAAATCGAACGAGGCATCGTGGTTGTCGCGAATACTGGTTGAAACGATCGATACTCCGGGTGTGTACCAGACATTAAACCAATTAAATCCCGGGACAGGAGCCTTAGGCATGGTAACTATTTTACCTTTATAAAATTGATGAGCAAGTTCTGCCAGTTTTTTCAGGAACATGGTTTTTGCTTTCGCTTTTTGAGCTTCATTTAGTTGTTTAGATAACACCTCATCTAAATTGTCGAGGTTTAGGTTTATTTTTTCCATTGCTTTTATTTTTATACTAGCAAAGATAGATTTTAATTTGAAAAGTTAAAAATTCAATTTTTTTGATTTTTAAACCAAAAATCAGTATTGTTAATTGATTCCCCCCTCTTCATCGTTCATTTTTAATAACGCTTTTCGCTCTTCTTTGGTCTTAATACCAAAATTATAGCGAACATTTATTCCCACTCTTTGATTATCCGTATATCGATCGCCATTACTATATATGCCTCCCTGGTTAAAAGTAAATTTATTGATATTGGTGTGTAATACATCACGCATGTTAATGGTTACGGTGAGCTTTCGGTTTAAAAAATTTTGACTTAATCCAATGTTTAACTGGCCGAATGTTTTCAGCTCATAAAAATTCCACATACCATTTGTCATCATAAAACCGCTAACGGTTAATTTGGTTTCTTTCGACAATTTCAGTTGGTGAAATGTAAAAAACCTCCAACTTCCACGCTCAAAATGCAGTGGTTGATTTTGATACAAGCCATCATAGACATCATAATTATATTGTGTTCCAATGCCAAAAAAATATATTCCTCCGGGAGGTATCCCTACCATTCCTCTTAAGTATGTTTGTTCGTTACGGCCAATATTGTCTTGTGTTCGTAAAACAACGCTTTGGTAATTGGTGTCGTTGTAGAGCACTGATGAAAATATATTGCGAGTATAATTTTTCCCTACAGCAAAAATGGGCATGTCGTTAAAGCTAATATTCCATTCGATGTTGTCAGTATATTGCGGCTTTAGATACGGATTGCCTGTTTCGTATGTAAAATCATCCACATATCGAATAGCAGGACTTAAATCCTGATAATTAGGGCGTGTTATGGTTTTGCGATAAATGATATACGAAAACAACTCGATGCCCATCATCTTTATTATCTTGCGACTTAAATACACATAAGGGAAAAAATCGATTCTGTTTTGACTAAAACCCGTATCGGTCGGAATGGTTTGTTGCCCATTTAAAAAAGTATGCTCGGCTCTGACTCCGGCTTTTAAAATAATGCCGGCAAAAAGTGTTTTAGAAGCTTGAAAATAGACTGCATTTATCCACTCAGAATAATTAAACGACTTTGTTCTAATTGTATCGTCTTTATATCCACCTAAATATTCATATTGATAATTTGAACTGCTTTGCATATATTGAAACGAGCTTTTTATGCCGCTTTCAATTTTAACTTTAATGGGAAGCTCATAGGTAACATCAGATTGATAAACAAGAAAATGTCGATTTTGCTTAAGTTCACCTTTACTATCCAATTCGGAGGATATAGGATTGTATAAGTGTGAATAATTCCATTGCAAAGAAGGACTGAGATTTAAGTTATAGCTTAACTTGTTCTCCCATTGTGAACCTAAGGTATCCCATTTTTTAAGCATACCAAAATCTTGTTGAAGATTGAAAAACGAGGCACTATTTTCAACATTATTTACACTTTCAAAAAGAGGCGATTCGTTTACGCTAAAAATGTTGTTTTTACTCTCCGAAATAGCATTTCGCAATCCGGCATTAATCCTACCATCGTAAGAAAAACTTAACTTTTCTGTTTTTTCATAATTAACGCCATAACCTACATATACTTGATGTGCAGCCGTTTTGTTTTGTGTCGATTGATTTAGTACAGTGTCTGATTTTAACATTCTGACGGCATTTATCTCGTCCAAGCGACCATCGTAATTGTAATTAAAATTCAAATACAACGAAGTTTTTTCAAGGCTGTTATTATAGGTAAAACCCGCAAAACGATTTCCCATTATTCCCTGATTCATACCCATATTGACAGAGCCAAACCGACCAATTCGCACCCCTTTTTTTAACACAATGTTAATGATTCCTCCGGTGGTAGCAGCATCGTATTTAGTGGAAGGATTGCGTAATACTTCTATTTTTTCAACATTGTTTGGCGGCAAACTTTTTAATATGGTTGCTATATCTTGGCTACTCATTTTTTGTTCGCGGCCGTTTATGTAAATTGCTGCCGGTGTCATTCCCGAAATATAAATACCTCCATCCTGATCGACATATAAACCTGGCGTGCTTTCAATTACTTCCATGGTATTGGTGCTTGTATTGGCTACCGGTTCAGGGTCAATGATGGTTTTATCTTCCTCTTGCCTTATCAAAGGTTTAGGAGCAGATACCGTAACCTCGTTAAGCGACAATGCTTCGGGTTTTAACTTGTAGTCAAAATATCGTATGGTTGGACTTACTTTTAATATCGATTCGTTGGTCTTATAGCCTATAAAACTGATTTTTAGAATATACAAACCATCATTTATATTTTCAAACGTTGCTTTTCCTTCGGCATCTGTAACTGCATTTTTTTGTGCTCCATTTTCTTTGTTTGTAATTTGAACATGAGCACCGGGTAAAAAAACATTTTTTTCATCACGAACTATAATTTTAATGTTTTTCGATTGAGAAAATAATATCATCGTTGATGATAAAATGAGCAAAAAACAAAGCAAAAACTTATACATGTAAGTTGTTTCAAAAACGTGCTAAGATATAGAAAATTATAGTAACAAATGCTTCTGCTATATTTTTATTAATGCAAAAATATCCATCGATAGTGCAACGCCCATATGCAAAAAACATCCTCCAACAATTGAACGAGAATACATGGCCAAAACACCTAAAATGTATCCGCCAAAAACACTGCTAATTGCCTCACCCAATGGTTTTCCAAAATGCAAAAAACAATATATGCTTACCATTGGAATAATGGCATCTTTGCCTAACACGCTAAAAAGACCCAAAACCAATATACCTCTAAATAAAAATTCAACCCAAACAAAATCAAAAACATATACCGTTTCATAAATCCAAATCCAACACGATTTGGCTATTCCTAAAAAATCTGACGATAATTGAGGTTTAAAAGTCGGGTATGTCGATAAAAACGAAGCAGAATAAGAAGCAATAAAAGCCAATACTACAACCGGCATTAAAAACAACAAATAGGTTCTGAATTTTATCTTTTTAAAAGAAAACCAAAAAAATGCATCTCCTTTTGATTTTAGATATTTCCATAGTAATATTGCCGGCAAGGCCACAAAAAAAATGTTCCGTATATTTACAAGCAATTTTCTTAAAACATACACATGGGTTGAGTCTTGCAAACTATGTACTATGGGCGAAATGTAAAAATAAGTAGCCGATACGGATAACGAAAACACAACCCCTAAACTTAGCAACCATAACCTTTTCGATTTCCAAATGTCCTTTTTATCTTTAAGCACCCACGCTAATAATGTAAAATAAGCAAAACTATAAAAAAGCATGTACCATAAAATCCCGCTGAAATTTTTGGCCAACGGATACAAAACGTTTTTTTCAAAACTAAAATAAAAATTGATAAAAATCGAAATACTCAGAAAAACAAGCAAAAAGAGAAGCTTTTTCGATACAAAATGCTCCCGAACCATCTCTTTAAAAAAGCCTGAAAAAGGAATCTCTTTTTGCATCAATATTTAGTACAAATTAAGTAAAATATATTATTCTTCGGATAATTCATCTAACTCCTGCTGAAATGCACTGAAAATGTTTGCTCTTGAAATAAACCCTACATATTTTCCCTTATTCAACACAGGTAGATTGTAATTTCCGGTTTTATGGAATATTTTAATTACTTCCGACATGGGGTCGTTAATGTTAATAATACCGTTGGGCATATAACTTAAATCGGTGACCTTCATTGTGTCATAATATTTTTCATTAAATATCAAGTGCTTAATGTGGTCGAGAAAAATCAACCCCAAAAAGTTTTTTTCATCATCCACTACAGGATAAACATTGCGACTCGATTTACTAATCACACCCGTTAAATCTCTTAGTGTCATTTTCGGTGATACCGGAACAAAATTGTCTTCAATAAAATCTTCAACTTTCATCGAAGCCAAAACATTTTTGCTTTTATTATGCCCAAAAAAGACACCTTTTTCAGCTAAGTGTTGAGTATAAATAGAATATCTAAAAGCCATACGAACTATTCCATACGAAGCTGAACTCACTACCATAAGTGGAATAATCAAATCATATCCATTGGTAATTTCGGCTATCAGGAAAATGCCCGTTAAGGGCGCAAACATAACTCCCGAAAGCATACCGGACATTCCAACCATAGCAAAATTACTGGGAACAACATAAAAGCCCAACAGATTTAATAGTATAGCAACAAAAAAGCCAATGCTTGAACCAAGAAATAATATTGGAGCAAAAATACCGCCAATTCCACCCGTTTCAAATGTAAAAAAAGTAGCAAAGGACTTTAGCACAATTAAGCCAAAAAACATGATTAATACTGCATAAATACTGTCTTTATATGCATAAAAAGGGCTGTTTAAAAACAAAAAGCTGTAATCACCGTGTAAACAAGAATTTACAGTGGAATATCCTTCACCAAAAAGCGATGGCATAAAAAACATCATAACTCCTAACAAAATTCCTCCAAAGAGCCACTTTTTCCAATGTCTGTTAAATTTTTCAAAAAGTCGATGCGAAAAATGTTTTATTTTTATAAAATAAATGGAAAACACACCTGTTAAAATGCCAAGTACAAGAAAAAAAGGAATTTCAGACCATGATGGTTTGAGCAAAATATGAAAATCGTACAATACGTCGTTGCCAAAAAACAAATAAGATGTGATGGTACCAACCGTAGCCGAAACCAGCAACGGTAGTATTGACGACATGGTTAAATCAATCATAAAAATCTCTAATGCAAACACAACGCCCGTAATGGGAGCTTTAAAAAGCGAAGCAATGGCTGCTGCACCTGCACAACTAACCATTAATATCGTTTGTTTCTTATTAAGGCGTAAAAATTGAGCTATTGACGAACCCATACTGGCACCCGCAGTAGCAGAAGGCCCTTCCAATCCGGCAGAGCCACCAAACCCCACTGTAATAGCACTGGCTATCATGGTTATCCAAGTATTTGCCGGTGGCAATTTACCTTTTTTTCGGTGAATGGCATATAGCACATCAGGAATTTCGGGTTTAGGCTCGCGTCTGATAACATATCGAATAAGCAAATAAACTAAACCAATGCCGAACATCGGGTAAAGTAAAAATAAAATATTTTGATACTGAGGAATAAAAAAGAAGGTTAACCCTAACTGTACCAAATGTACACTATTTTTAATCAAAACAGCAACCAAACCTGAAAACAACCCTACTATTACAGCTAAAATAATAACATATTGCCTATCGTTAATATGTTTCAAACGCCATATCAACAAGGAATTTAAATTCTTTAAAAATATTTGTTGAAATCTTCTCATAAACTTGACGGCAAAGTAAATAAATTTACAGAAAAAACATTACCTTTGGGCTAAACTTTATAAAAAAATGATACAACGTATTCAAACTCTTTTTTTATTGATAGCGTTAGTGTTGGAAGCTGTCCTATTTTTTCAGCCTTTAGCTGTTTTACAGTTAGACGATGCTACTTTTTACGAAATATTCGTCAAGGGTTATGTTTTCAACAATCAAATTCAATATTCGTTTTCGCTACTTATTTTTACTTTTATTACCCTATTGCTCAATTTGATTATTATCTTTTTGTATAAAAAAAGAATTTTGCAAATGCGACTAGCTATATACAACACCATTCTTTTAATTGGCTTACAAGGCGTTATTGCTTATACTATTTATGCCACTTCAGATAATTTGAATGCAGAGATTTTTTTACAATACGCTGCTATTTTACCCATTATTATTGCTATACTTCATTTAATTGCATTTAAGTATATTAAACGAGACGAGGAATTAGTTCGCTCTGCAGATAGAATAAGATAATATGCGTCGCTTTTTTCAACTATATCAACGTTCGCTGACACTTAAACTTATTGTCTTTTTCTTTGTTTCTGTTTTTGTAATTTTTTTGTTTTCAGATTTTATTCTTGATACGTTTGTTCAGAACACCGTTTTATGGTATAAAATTCAAATTTACAGATGGATTATTATTCCGTTTTTACTAACTCTTTTATTGTTTAAAATGCTTCGTAAGCCCTTTAAATTTTTCCGACAAACTGCTGAAAGTTACGATTCTGTCAATAAAAATTACCGATTAGTAGTAGATAGCCTTATTGACGATTACTTTTTCTATCGCCACGAACCCCAAAAACCATTTGTATATATAAGCTCATCTGTTACCAACGTATTGGGCTATCCTAAAGCCGATTTTCTTACAAAATATAAAACAATAGGTGCCGAATCACTTTATGAAAATGTTTTTGAACGGCACTCGTTTTATTTTACGGAGAAATTGCCTCCTCCACCCCTTGAAATTGTCGTCAGAGATCAAAACCATAAAGATTGTTATTTAGAAATAAAAGAGATACCCATTTTCAACGAAAAAGAAGAAATTGTTGCTATTGAGGGCATTGCAAAAAATGTTACAAAATATAAGCTGGTTGAAAAAGAGTTGCACGAACACGAGCAAAAATACCAAACCATATTCGAATCGATTTCTGACGGTATTTTAGTATTGAAAGATGATAAATTTATTGATTGCAACCAAAAAATTTTAGAAATATATGACTGTTCACTCGAAGAGCTCATTATGCACACCCCCTTCCATTATCGCTTTAGCCCACCCATGCAAGCCAATGGTAAATCATCTCGAGATCTTGCCCGCAATTACATTCAAGAAGCACAAAAAGGTATTCCTCAACACTTTGAATGGATTCATTTAAGAAATGGCAAAAATCCTTTCCCTGCAGAAATATCGCTTTCAAAATTCAAATTTGAAAACGAAGAATTTGTTCTCGCTGTTGTTCGCGATATAAGTGTCAGAAAAACAATTATCAACACACTGAAAGAAAAAGAAGAAACCTTCAAAATTCTTTACGACAATATTCCTTTGGGCGTTATTCATTTAAACACGGAATATAAACTTTTGAATTTGAATCCGGCTGCTCAAAATATTTTATCACCCGAACCAAATTCGGTCATTACATCGTTTATTGATTTTTTAACCCCCTTCCTTTCAACAATAGAATTTGCTAATCAGCACCAGCAATTAGAATACAAACATCCCATATCTGGCACAAATATTTCATTGTCGCTTTACTTTACCAAATTCCAAAAAGAAGATGTTTTTGAATACATTGTCGTTTTCGAAGATATTTCAGAAAAGAAACAACTGCTTACGGCATACAACAAACAAGAAAGCTATTTTAAAGAAATTCTCGAAAACTCTCGTCAAATATTGTACAAACTAAACGTAGAAACCGGTAATTACGAGTATATAAGCAATGCACTCTACCATGTTTTGGGTTATACACCCGAAGAATTTTATCGAATGACTGCCGACGAAATAAAATCTTTATTGCACCCCGATGACATTCAAAAAGCAAATAACATTGTTGCAAAAATGATCAATAACATCAACTACCACGACAATGAATTTGCAGTTGAATACCGTATTCGACATAAAAATGGCACCTATAAATGGCTCAACGATAAATATCAAGTTATTTCGAACGAGAATGGAATTTATATTGTTGGCAATATAATGGAAATGACCGAGCTAAAAGAAGCCGAAGAGCTAATTAAACGTTTCAGAGCCCAAAACGGAGAAGGCGAATAAAATTTTATACGTCAATTTTTTCTAACCCCATTCCAAATAAAGCATAGTCGTATTTTACAGGATCGTCTTTGTCAAAATATTTTAGGTTTTCTGTTAGTTCCTTTACAGCCTTCCAATCGTTTTGATTTCGTTCCAAAAGTCCTAACGTTCTTGCTACTTTCGAAACGTGTACATCTAATGGGATATACAGAGCCGAAGGAGGAATAGATTTCCATATTCCGAAATCGACCTTTCGCTCATCCGATCTAACCATCCAACGAAGAAAAAGGTTTAAACGCTTGGCTGCTGAATTTTTCGAGACATTTGAAATATGCTTCAAACAATGAGGATTTTGAGTATAAAATAAAATTTGCTTGTAAAAAGCTTCCAACGAATAATAAAGGTCTTTGTTCTTTTCATATGCTTGGACAAACACATTTTCCAATCCGCCATGTTCTTTGTATATCTTGTGCAAACCCCACATTAGCTCAATAATGTCATTGCCGTTTATTGTTCGATGCTTAAAATTCTCTATTGAATTAATATTTTTCTTTTCAATATTAACAATGAAATCATACGGCTTATTTTCCATTAACTCCATCAAGAGGCTTGCCTTTTTGACAATTTGTTTTCGATTTCCCCAGGCGAATAAGGTCGAAAAAAAACTCGAAATTTCAATATCTTCTTTCTTTTTAAATTGATGTGCAACCTGAATCGGATCATCTGCAATAAACGATGGATGGTGATACTTTTCATAATATCTATTTAAGAGCGAAGTAAGCTGTTTATGGGAATAAAATTTAACCATATGTTAATATTTAATTTTTGTAGTATGCAATTTTTTAAACATCTTTGAATGCTCAAAGACAAAAGAAACAATGCTAATATCAAATAGAGAGTTATTTAGAGTTATTATCAAAAACATCGGTAAAAAAGGCTTTATAAAAATTCTTTTACAATCAGCAAAGGTAAAACGAATCAATCAATTTTATGCAGAACACGAAAAAGATGATACCGACACTTTTATAAATGCCATTTTTAATAAATCTAACATTCGTTTTTCATTCAACACACAAGAGATTAGCAGAATTCCCGAAAAAGGTGCATTTATTATTATTGCTAATCACCCTTTTGGTGGCATAGATGGTTTAATTTTATTTAAAATTCTGAGTACACATCGCTCTGATATAAAAATTATGGCGAGTCATAGCCTCCGCAAAATTGCCCCCCTAAAAGACATCTTAATACCGGTTGATTCACTAAACGAAAACGAGCCAAAAGAATATAGAATAAAAGGTTCTAAAACAGCTTTTCAGCATTTAAACGACGGTGGTGGACTTATACTTTTTCCTGCCGGCGAAATAGCTTCTTTTCAACAAGTTCAAAAAATTATTACCGACAAACAGTGGCAATATAATGTAATAAAGTTCATAAAAAAAGCCGAAGTTCCCGTTATTCCGGCGTTTATAACCGAACTAAAAGAGCCATGGTATGTAAAATGGCTGCCACGTTTATTACAGATCAACAAAACCCAAGACCTGCCTCAAGAGTTGTTTTTTCGAAACAACTTACAAATACAATGCAGAATAGGCAAGGCTATAAAACCTAACTTAATCGAAAGTTTTGAAAGCATTTCTCAACTTGGACGATTTTTAAGAGTAAAAACATACGCCTTAAGTTCACCATTGAATGTTAATCAGTTTTTTCCATCATTGAGTAAAAACATCGTTCCCGAGGCTATTGTTCCATCCATCGATAAAAAAGTTCTCGATACCGAAATTCATCAATTAAATAAAGATTATTTTTTGTTTAAGGTCAATCAGTTTAAGGTTTTTTGTGCTCCTGCTTTAGTTTTACCAAATGTATTAAATGAAATTGGACGATTACGTGAAGTTACGTTTAGGCAAGTGAAGGAAGGGACAAACAAAAGCATTGATTTGGACGAATTTGATTTGTATTATCATCATTTATTTATCTGGGACGACGAAGCCAAAAACATTGTTGGTGCCTATAGAATTGGAAAAGGTAAAGATATTTTAAGCGACTATGGAATAAAAGGATTCTATATTCAAACATTATTTTATATCGAAGAGTCGTTATTTCCTATTTTAAAACAATCGCTTGAATTAGGCAGGTCGTTTATTACGATCGAATATCAACAAAAACCCCTACCCTTATTTTTGCTTTGGAAAGGAATTTTATATTTTTTACTTAAAAATGACGAATACCGTTATTTAATTGGACCTGTTAGTATCAGCAATAGTTATAGCACAGCCTCTAAAGCACTTATTACAGCATTTATCAAAAAATATTATTACGAAAACGATTTTAAGAATTTTGTTCATCCAAGAACCAATTTTGACCCAAAATTACCGGAAATCGATACCGAAATTTTGCTCTCTACAACCGACGATGATTTGTCAAATCTGGATAAACTTATTGAAGAGATAGAATTGAATAATGTTAAAATCCCGGTTTTGCTTAAGAAATATTTAAAATTAAATGCTCGAATATTAGGATTTAACCTTGATCCCAATTTTAACGATGCTTTAGATGGGCTTATATTACTCGATTTATTTAATGTCCCTCAAGACGTTGTTTTATCATTATCCAAAGAATTTAACGACAGTGATATTTTGAAACGGTTTGAAAATGTGAACCGCTAATCTATAACCTTTTACACATCTACTTTTTGTCTTTTTTTTAACAGAGTAAAAATAAATATGGCACGCATTTCCTTTTAACTTCATCTATTATTTCGTAAATTCGCACAAATTTTTCACATCATGGAACATCCTTTATTTATTTATAATACGCTAAGCAGAAAAAAAGAGCAATTTGTACCGCTTCACCATCCCTATGTTGGCATGTATGTTTGTGGTCCTACAGTTTATGGCGACCCGCATTTGGGTCATGCAAGGCCTGCCATTGTTTTCGATGTATTGTTTCGTTATCTGAAGTATTTGGGTTATAAAGTTCGATACGTTCGCAATATAACCGATGTGGGCCATCTTGAAAACGATGCCGACAGCGGCGAAGATAAAATTGCAAAAAAAGCACGCCTGGAACAACTCGAACCCATGGAAGTGGTGCAATATTATACCAATCGTTATCATGCTTTTATGGATAAAATGGGCGTTTTGCGTCCAAGCATTGAACCCCATGCGTCAGGGCATATTTTAGAACAACAAGAGTGGATTCAACAAATTTTAAATTTAGGATTTGCCTACGAGTCGAATGGCTCCGTTTATTTTGATGTTGATAAATACAACCAAAAATATAACTACGGAAAACTTTCGGGACGAAAATTAGAAGATTTATATGCTACTACTCGCGAGTTAGATGGACAACATGAAAAACGCAATCCCTTCGATTTTGCTTTATGGAAAAAAGCCTCGCCTGAGCATATTATGCGTTGGCATTCGCCGTGGAGCGATGGTTTTCCGGGTTGGCACTTAGAATGTTCGGTAATGAGCACCAAATATCTTGGCGAAGAATTCGACATTCACGGAGGTGGGATGGATTTAATGTTCCCGCACCATGAATGCGAAATAGCTCAAAGTGTTGCTGCTCAAGGCAAAGATTCTGTCCGATATTGGATGCATAATAACCTGATTACCATCAATGGTCAGAAAATGGGCAAATCGTTAGGAAATTTTATTACTCTCGAAGAGCTCTTTACCGGAAACAACAAGCTACTTTCTCAATCATTCCATCCTATGGTAATACGTTTCTTTATTCTGCAAGCACAGTATCGCGGGACACTCGATTTTTCGAACGAAGCACTCATAGCAGCCGAAAAAGGCTACCTCCGTTTAATGGAAGCATATTCCAATATTAATAAAATATCACCTTCGGCAACCTCTACGTTCAATATCGATGAAACTCGCACAAAATCATTCGAAGCATTGAACGATGATTTAAACACCCCCATTGTTTTGGCTCAATTTTTTGAATTGGTAAAAGTTATCAACGCAGCACACCAAGGAACCGAACAACTAACGAACGACAATTTAGCTTCGATAAGACAGTTGTTTGATGATGTGATATTCAACATTTTAGGTTTAGAACCGATTGCGGCTTCTACAAATAATGATTTGCTTGAAAAAGTTATTGGTTTAATACTGGAAGAAAGAATGCAAGCTAAATTAAGAAAAGATTACGAAGCATCGGACCGAATTCGTAATAAATTAAACGAAATAGGAATAGAAATAAAAGATACAAAAAACGGAAGTGAATGGAAAATAAAATGACAAATAAAATAGCACTTCTGTTGGTGCTTTCGTGGTTTGCTTTTTCATGCAATAACAACGACAATCATCCAGCAAACAATACTCTTAACAGCGATAGTAGCGAAATTGTTTCTGCCAATACAATACCCATCGAAAGCCCCGAAAGCGGTAACGTTTTTTCGCTTGGCGATAAAATTGAAATTAAATTTTCCGACTACTCCTTAAATAATAACGATAGCCTTAAACTTTCTGTGAACAACAGCTCTTATAGCCAATTTAAAATCGAAAATGGAAGCTTGATATTATTTACCGATAGTTTAAATGCAGGAAAAAATAATGTAAATGTAGAACTAAATATAAATGAGCAAACAAAGCAGGCTCAAACATTTTTTGTTTTAAAGGCAGCCTTCGCTCCGGTTGAATATTCTTACAAAGTGGTGGCTCGTTTCCCGCACGATGACAAATCATATACGCAAGGATTAGAATTTTACAATGGAATAATGTACGAAGGGAGCGGACAATATGGCGAGTCGGCATTGCGTAGATATAAACTCGAAACGGGTGAATTGCTCCAAACATATAATCTTCCGGGAAATGTTTTTGGAGAAGGCATCGTTATTTACAACAACAAAATTTATCAACTCACATGGCAATCACATATTTGCTATGAGTACGATCTCGAAACATTTAAACTCTTACGAACTTTTGAGTTTAATACCGAAGGTTGGGGAATTGCAAAATACAAAGACGTATTGGTTATGAGCGATGGCTCCAATACCCTTTATTTTCTAAACCCCGAAACATTTACCGAAGTTAAGCGGCTGGAAGTATATAATAACATAGGACCGGTAACTTATCTAAATGAACTGGAACTAATAAACGGAAAATTATACGCAAATGTTTATCAAACTGACGATGTTGTTATCATCAATCCCGAAAATGGTTTTGTAGAAGGGAAAATAAATTTTAAGGGATTATTAGATTATAAAAAAGTAAAAAAAGAACCGGATGTGTTAAACGGAATTGCTTATGACCATGCAAAAAAACGTTTATTTGTAACTGGTAAATATTGGCCCGAAATTTATCAAGTAGAATTAACTACAAAAAAATAGCCTATGAAAGAGATAAAAATGGTTGACCTCTATTCTCAATATACTGAAATTAAAGAAGAAATAGATAATGCTATTCAATCGGTTATTGATAAAACCTCTTTTGTAAAAGGAACTGAAGTAAACTCATTCGAAAAAGAATTAGCAACGTATTTATCTGTAAAACATGTTATTTCGTGTGGCAATGGTACGGATGCACTTCAAATAGCCTTAATGGCACTTGGTTTAAAACCCGGCGACGAAGTGATAACAACTACTTTTACATTTATTGCCACAGCCGAAGTGATTGCATTATTGAAATTAAATCCGGTTTTAATAGATATTGACCCGAATACTTTTTTAATAGATGTTAAGGCAATAGAAAATGCCATTACAAATAAAACAAAAGCAATCCTGCCGGTGCATTTGTTTGGTCAGTGTGCCAACATGGAAATAATTATGGAAATTGCACGTAAACACAATCTTTATGTAGTAGAAGACGTTGCTCAAGCTTTAGGCAGTGATTTTTATTTTTCAGACGGAACAAAAGCTAAAGCCGGAACAATTGGTCATATAGGTTGCACCTCGTTTTTCCCATCTAAGAATCTGGGCTGTTTTGGTGATGGAGGAGCGTTGTACACCAACGACGAAGATTTGGCTAAAAAAATTCGCTCCATTGCCAATCATGGAATGACACAACGCTACTATCACGACCATATTGGCATCAATTCACGTCTCGACTCACTTCAGGCCGCAATTTTATCTGTAAAATTAAAAAAACTGGATAACTATCATAAACGGAGACAAGAAACAGCCGCTTATTACGATAGAGAACTATCCGGTTTAAGTTGGCTGCAAATACCTCAACGAGTAAGTTGGAGCAATCATATTTTTCATCAATACAGCATAATATTAAAAAATGCACCTCGCGACGAATTTAAAAATTACCTCGAAAAAAATAACATTCCCAGCATGATTTATTATCCGGTTCCCATTCACCTTCAAAAAGCATATGAGCAATACAAATTTAATACAACACAATTTGTAAATGCTAATTTTGTTTCGCAAAATATAATCTCGCTACCAATGCACACAGAATTATCGAACGATCAATTGTTGTATATTTGTGAAACGATAAAAAAATTTAAACCTTAGTTCAATGAACAAGTTAATAACATTGTTGTTCTTTGTAACAATAGCACTTACCTCTTGCCAAAATGACGACAAACCTGAAAACCTTCCTCAAATTCAATTAAAGACTTTTTCTTTTTATAAAGATTTGTTTCATCTTCCGATAGATAGCATTCCGAACAAGATACCTTTTTTAATTAAAAAATACAGTCCATTTTTCGAACTGTTCGGCTCAAATATTATTCATATCGGATTCCCCGAAGAAAAACGCTTTGGATTATTGCTTCAACAATTTGTTTCGGATTATCACATGCAAACGGTATATAAAGACATTGAAAAAACATTTACCGACACTAAAGCAATAGATGATGAATTGGAAAAAGCATTTTCATATTATGCTTATTATTTTCCCAATAAGCCGATTCCTAAAATCTATTATTTCCATGGTGGTTTTAACCAATCTATTATCACAACAGACAGCTTGATTGGCATTGGCTTAGACAAATATTTAGGTGCAAACTATAATTATTACCAACGCTTAGGTTTACCAGAATACCAACGTATAAAAATGCGAAAAGAATACATCCCGGTAGATGCCATGCGGTATTATTTATATGGCATTTTCCCTTTTAATGCAGACAAAGACGATGTTTTATCACATTTAGTTTATGAAGGGAAAATTCAATTTTTACTTGACAAATGTTTTCCTAACATCCATGACACCATCAAATTTGGTTTTTCGCAAAAACAACTTACATGGTGCGAAAAAAGCGAACGCAGCATGTGGCAATATTTAATAGACAAAAAAATGCTGTTTAGCAGCGATTTAATGGACATAAAACGCTACACCAACGATGGACCTTTTACCACAACTTTCCCACGCGAATCCCCGGCACGTGCCGCAATTTGGATAGGATACAACATCGTTTCGTTGTATATGAAAAAAAATCCGACCCTGACCTTTGAACATTTAATGGATGAAGCTGATGCTCAAAAAATCTCTCAACAATCTGAATATAACCCTTAATTTTAAAATAAATGTTTTCTACAAAAAAAAATATATTCGTTTTAGCACCCCATACTGACGATGGCGAACTGGGAGCCGGCGGAACTATAGCACGACTTGTTGAAGCCGGCGCTAATGTTTATTATGCAGCTTTAAGCACAGCTGAACAATCATTACCTTCAGGTATGCCTAACGATACCCTTGTTACAGAATTAAAAGAAGCAACAAAAAAATTAGGGATTCCGGAAAGCAATTTATTTATTTATCATTACGAAGTAAGGAAACTGAGCTATTATCGGCAAGAAATATTAGAAGAGCTTATTAAAATAAAGAAACAAATTCCAATTGACCTGGTTTTAATGCCTTGTTTTAATGATATTCACCAGGACCATGCAACCATAGCTCAGGAAGGTATTAGAGCTTTTAAAGACACAAGTATTTTTGGTTATGAACTTATTTGGAATAACTTATCGTTTCAAACGGATATTTTCATTAAACTTGAACAGCAACACATTGAAAAGAAAATAAAAGCACTGTCTGCATATCAATCACAACAAAATAGAAGCTATATGACACCGGAATTTATAACTTCATTAGCTAGAACAAGAGGAGTTCAAGCAGGCTGTTTATTTGCTGAGGCATTTCAGGCCATTCGATTAATTTGGTAAAATGAAGAACGTTATTTTTCTTATTGATAACGCTTTTAATCAGGACCCAAGAGTTGTTCGCGAAGCTGTTTTGCTTAAAAATGCAGGTTATAAATTAATTGTTTTCGCATTAAAAGAAAAGGGATATTCATTTTTCGAACATTTTGAGGGGATATGCGTTTATCGTATATTTGATCATCGTATTTTTGATTTTAAAAAAAGGGCATATCATAAGAGAATTGCCAAAAAAATTAGTCTGTTTTCGCCTGATATTCTTCATTGCCACGATCAAACCATGCTAAACATAGCTGCATTTATAAAAAAAGAACTGCCCTCGGTTACGCTCATTTATGATTCACATGAGCTTTTTAAATATTGGCCCATCAATTATTCTTCAAATGCCGGATTATGGTTGAAAATTAAATCATGGTTAGTTCGTAAATACGAAGTGTACAGAGAACAAAAAAACTCTAAACATATCGATTTCCTGATTACCGTAAATCATTCTTTAGCCAATATTTTAAAAAAGGAATTTCGCCTAAATACGAAGCCCACCGTTTTAAGAAATATTCCGGAAATGAACGGGACTAAAACCGGTCAAACTCTCGAAATAAACGGTACTATTAAGGTTGCATATATAGCGGCAGGTATTTACCCAAAATCGCTTAATTTGGAGCAAGCGTTAATTCAACTGGGTTCGGATAAAAATATTGAAGTTCATTTATTTGGCGGTTATAAAGGTGATCCTGAATATTTTAAAAACCTTGTAAAATCTCAAAATTTAAATGTGATTTTTCACGGAAAAATTATGCCTGAAAAAATTATGGATGCTCTTCAAACCTGTCATCTTGGTTTAGTTACAACTTGGAATAAAAAAGATTTATCGTATTGGCTTGCCCTGGATAATAAGCTTTTTCATTACATACATGCAGGGCTGCCTATCCTTTCAACAGCTCAGCCAGAATATGTTGAGATTGTGCACAAATATAATGTCGGTGTATGTATTAATCCGGAAATATCAACTTTTATTGAAGGTTTAAATAAAATTATTCAACATTACGAAAATTATAAAAAAAATATTTCTAAAGCAGCTCAACAACTCAATTGGGAAAACGAAAGCCAAATTTTACTAAATTTGTATAATGATATCTATTCAACATCATAAAATCATTGCTATACATCAACCAAATTTTTTCCCTTGGTTGGGCTACTTTAGTAAAATAAAGCAAGCAGATGCTTTCGTTTTTCTTGATAATGTTGATATAAGTTTACACAACAGCAATGCCATTACGCATCGAACAAGAATAAATTATATTGGAAAACCAATGTGGCTTTCGGTTCCAATGGAAAAAACGGAAACAAAAAAAATTCAGTTCCTTAAAATCAGAGAAAATGAACCATGGAGAGAAAAACAAACACAAATTATTACACAGGCTTATTCAAATGCTCCGTTTTTTAATGAAATATTTCCAATATTTAAGGAATGGTTAAATTACGATGAGAAAAGCCTTTCAAAATTCAATGCTTACATCATTAAAGAAGTATCAAAATTTTTAGCTATTAAAACAGAATTTTATTTTGCTTCAGAATTAGGAATCAATGAAAACGATTCAACTCTGCGTTTGATTGAAATATGTAAAAAATTGAATGGAACCATTTATTTGTCGGGATTAGGCGGAAAAAAATACCACAACGAAGCATTGTTTGCAGAAAACCAAATTGAAGTAAAATATACAACCTTTTCTCCCAAAGAATATGATCATCATTCTGGTTACATTCAGGGATTATCGGTATTAGATGCATTATTAGAATGTGGAAAAAATACCAGGAACTTACTATGAATGAATTAACGAGTCAATATTACCCATTCGATCCTCCCGATTTGAATGAATGGGAAGACTTAGTAAATCTATGCGGAAATCCGTATCAATCGGTTCACTTTAACGATATTGAAGCCATTTACGGCTATGTTCCCATATATTTTTTATGCAGAGATAAGGGAGAATTGATAGGTGCCATTAAAATTTATTTTTACGAAAGTAAAAAGCTACCTTCCTTAATACGGTCCATTAGTAAAAATGCCCATGTTATTTCAGAACCATGTATTCATCCAAAATACACCGATAAAGCAGATAAGATATATGAATCGTTAGTTAAATGTATTGAAAACTATTTTTCAATATTTAAACCGGTTTCTTTTACATTTAAAACCTCATTAGGATTATTACCGTTAACATTTAACCGGGTAAAAAAAGAAAACACGTACGGAATAGCTTATGTAGAACTAAAAAAATCGTATGAAGAAACGCATGCTACATTTGGGTCCAATGCTCGACAAGAATGTAGAACCGCTATTAAAAAAAACGTAAAGGTTGAAAAAACCGAAAAATTAGATGAGGCATTGAAATTATTTGACTATGCCAGAACATTACCGGGTTTTTCGTCTGCTTCTAACCGACACCTACAAACCTACTTTAATGCTTTAAATAAAAATGGAATGTGTGATGTTTGGATAGCTTGGTTCGAAAACAAACCTGTTTCTACTGTTTGGGTTACAAAAAAAGGAAAACATTGTTTTTACGAATATGGTACTAGTATAAGAACAAATTCCGGTGCCGGTTACTTTATCCATGCAGAGGTGATGAAATATTATAGTCAACTTGGGTTTGAAAAATATTATTTAGGACAAGTCGCCTTAAACCCAATAAATAACCCGAAATTTGAGCAAGGTATTACTTTTTTCAAAAAGCAATTTAATCCAATAATTTTAAAAGGATCAAAAGACGAATATCTGTTTTCACCCATTAAAAACGTAATATGGAAAAAGCTAATCAAATTAATGACGAAAAAGTAAAAGAGCATTTTAATAAAGTTGCATCGTATCACGGAAACGATAATGCCGTTCTTGATAGTAGCTTAAATAATAAATCGAGACACGACAATATTTACCATCATTATTCCACATTACGATCTGTTAAACTTAACATCGAAAAAGATAAAAATAAAGTTATTCTCGATTTCGGTTGTGGTACAGGAAGGTTTTTCTCTTTTATGTCTAAGTCGTTTAAAAAACTGATTGCAACAGATGCTTCTGAAGAAATGCTTAAAATTTCCATTGAAAGAGCAAAAAATTATAATAATGTTGAAGTTATACCTTATGAAGATTTTTTTAATAAAGACATTCACGTTGACGTGGTTTATACTTTTTGGGTTTTAGCTCATTGTAGCGATACGCAAATAAAAATCATTTTTAAGAAATTATACAAAATATTAAATAATAAAGGCAATTTATACATTTTTGAGCAAATTAGTAAAAATGGACGGTATCTGTCAGATGTTCATTATCAACGCTCTATAGACGATTATATTCAGTTAGCCAAGGAGTTTGGCTTTGTTTTTGAAAAAACTAAAAATTTAATTCGCTATCCTTCTTATGCACGAAGCATTTGGAAAAAACTGCCTTCATGGTGTCGGTTCTTAATGCCGGTTCTTTATTATGTTGAAAAGAAAACGGTGAACCGAAAACCCGAGTTCATAGATTATCACACAAGCCTTATCTTATTTAGAAAGGAATAAAACAATTTGGTCGAAAATAAAATAATATGTAGGTTTGTAAACAATATTTTTAAACAATGCCACTGGTTTCTCATATTATCTGTACTTATAATAGAGCTGAATACTTGCCAAAGGCTCTTGAAGCACTTGCTCATCAAAATTATCCCGATTACAATGATTTTGAAGTTGTCATAATAAACAATAACTCAACCGATAACACACAGGAGATTGTAGATTCTTTTATAAAGCAATACCCTGATGTTAAAGTAGTTTATGCTCACGAAGAAAAACAAGGTCTGTCCAACGCCAGAAACAAAGCCATTGAAGTTTCAAACGCAGAATGGTTAGCTTTTTTGGATGATGACGCCTATGTCGATGCTGATTATACATTGAATCTTGTAACTTTCATAAAATCAAACCCCACCATCAAAGCAATAGGAGGTCCCATCTTACTCGATTTTGAAAGCCCTAAACCAGCATGGTACACTCATTATTTGGGCTCGTTATTTGGCTATTTTAAACCCTATTCAACCAGTCGTTATTTTTCTAAAAACTTTTACCCACGAGGTTCTAACATGGTTTTTCATAAAACGTTATTTGAAAAATACGGAATTTTTAATCCCAATTTAGGTCGGATTGGACGCAACATGATGGGAAGCGAAGAAAAAGACATGTTTCAGCGTATTTATAATGGAAACGAATTGGTTTATTATCTTCATACAGCTGTCATATATCATTTAGTACCCGATTTCAGAACAGAAATTAATTTTGTAAAAAAGCAATCCATTGGCGTTGGTCTAAGTGAGCATGTTAGAATTATGCAAAGCCATTCTGGAGTTTTTTCGAAAATTATTTCAGAACTTATAAAATGGTCGGTTAGTTTTATTTTACTCGCTTTTTACACCTTACAACTTAAGCCCGCAAAAGGTATTATGCTTATTCGTTTTAGATATTGGGTTTTAAAAGGCTTAACAACAACAATCGAATTACAATGAAATATTTTTATTTATTAGGAGCACTGCTAATATTTGCCGGTTCTTTTGCTCAAAAAAATTGGCATTTAAAAGATATAAAAGAGGATGGAGTTGTTGGAATCAGCCTCGATAAAGCGTATAAACTATTAAAGGATAACCATCGCAAATCAACACCGGTTATTGTTGCTATTCTCGACAGTGGAGTCGATACAACACACGAAGATTTAAAGCCTTTTTTATGGGTAAATCCCGACGAAATACCAAACAATGGCATTGATGACGATCATAACGGTTATGTGGACGATATTCATGGCTGGAATTTTCTTGGAAATGCTAAAGGCGAAAATATTGACGGCGAAACCTTAGAAAAAACAAGGCTTTATGGCAAACTTTTATCTGTTTTTAAAGATAAAGACACTAATCACTTAACAATTGAAGAAAAAAAAGATTGGGAACTATTTAAAAAAGTGAAAACTGATTACGAAAACGACCTTAGCGAAAAGAAAAGAGAATATGAAATGATGCAAAAGGTTTATGATAGAACTATAAGAGTGACAGCGTCGCTTAAATCATACCTGAAAAAAGATAGTATTACCGTTAAAGACATTACCGAGCTTAAACAATCACCCATTGACAGTATTAAAAATTTAGCCCGGATGTACGAACGTATTTCAAAAAATAATTTTAATGCTGAAAATCTTTTATCCAACATAAAAAATATAAAAAAAGACTTAGACACAGAACTGAATCCCGAATGTAAGGTTAGAGAACTGGTTGGCGACAATCCCTACGATATGAACGATAGCATTTATGGAAACAACGATGTTATGGGACCATCGTGCGGACACGGCACTTTTGTGTCGGGAATTATCGCCGCCGATCGCACAAATGCTAACGATGCCTATGGTATTGCCGATAATGTAAAAATAATGGTATTGCGCATAGTCCCCGGTGGCGACGAACGCGATAAAGATGTTGCAAATGCCATTAAATATGCAGTAAACAAAGGCGCACGAATTTTAAATATGAGTTTCGGAAAAACCTATTCGCCCGAAAAATATATGGTAGATAAAGCACTGGAACTTGCAGCCAAAAAAGAAGTACTGTGTATTCATGCTGCCGGCAACAATGGCGAAAATAATGATATTGTGCTCCACTTTCCAACACCCAATACCGAAGTAGGTCAAATTATAACACCCTATTGGTTAGACATTGGTGCTTCGAGCAGCAAACCCGACGAAAATTTACTCGCTTTTTTTAGCAATTACGGACAGAAATCGGTTGATTTATTCGCTCCGGGAGTTAAAATATTTTCTGTAAGCCCCCATCATCGCTTCCAAACATCGAATGGAACAAGTGCATCCTGCCCCGTTGTTTCGGGTGTAGCGGCGCTTATAATGTCTTATTTCCCCGAATTAACCACCGCTGAGGTAAAAGAAATACTTTTGAAATCGGTAATTAAATACAAACATCAAATTATTATTCCAACTAAACTTGAACCCAAAGGAAAAACAAGCTTTAAAAAACTATCGAAAACGGGAGGAATCGTTAATGCCGAAAAAGCTGTGAAATTAGCACTAACATATTCAAAAAAGAAGAAATAATGCTTTACTACACTCCTGTACATATCACTCCGCCTCCGGTAACCATTTCGCATCATGATTCTGTATTCCTTATTGGATCTTGTTTTACAACCCATATTGCCGAAAAATTAAAAGGGAATCTATTTAATGTATTGGCGAATCCGTTTGGAGTGTTATATAACCCCTCTTCTATTGAGCAATCGATAGCCATTATCAAAAATAAAAGAACCATACATGCCAGCGATTTCTTTGTAGAAGATGGAATTTATAAATCGTTCCTTTTCCACAGTAAACTTGCCGATACTCATTTAGATTCGTTGATTGTAAATACAAATCAAACCATTTCTGAAACCCATGTTTTTTTTAAAAAATCTAACTGGTTCTTTATAACATTAGGAACGGCTTATGTTTATGAGTTAAAAGACAGCGGTGAAACAGTAGCAAACTGCCATAAACAAAACCCTAATATATTTAATCACAGATTATTAAGTATTGAAGAAGTTACAAATAAATTGAAAAACAGTTATCATCAAATACTTGAATTATCTCCCGAAGCAAATATTGTATTTACGGTAAGTCCGGTAAGGCATTTGAAGCTCGGCGCACATCTAAATCAGGTTAGCAAATCAACTTTATTAATAGCCATTCATACTATCATTAATGAGTGCAAAAGGGCGTTATATTTCCCCTCGTATGAGATTTTTATGGACGAGCTTCGCGATTACCGCTACTATGCAAGTGATATGTTGCATCCATCGGATATTGGAATAGAACACGTTTGGAATCGTTTTTCTCAACTGTTTTTTGATAAACAAACACAAGAATTAAACAACCAAATTACAGAAATAAAAACAGCACTTCGGCATCGCCCACTTTTCCCGGAATCGGAATCGTTTTCTGTATTTAAAAAACAATTAGAACAAAAAATTAATCGTTTAAAAGAAAAAGCTCCTTTTCTAAACATCGAAAATATATAAACGGAACTAAGGTTATCGTTTTTTTCATTGCTTCCTTCATCTTTTTAAGCTAACTTTGAACTGAAATTTATAAACCCATGATTGACGACATAACACGGCAACGAATTTTAGACACAGCACAAATAGTAGAAGTAGTTGGCGAATTTGTGCAACTAAAAAAAAGAGGTGCAAATTATGTCGGGTTATGTCCGTTTCATAACGAAAAAACCCCATCTTTTTCTGTTTCCGAAAGCAAAGGCATATTCAAATGTTTTGGATGCGGAAAAGCCGGTAATGTGGTTAATTTCTTAATGGAACACGAAAAAATATCGTATGCCGATGCGTTGCGATGGCTTGCACAAAAATATCATATCGAAGTGAATGAAAAACCATTGACCGAAGAAGATATTGCTCGCCAAAATGAACGTGAAAGCATATTAGTCGCGACCAAATTTGCTTATGATTTTTTTGTTAACCAACTCCATCAAACCGATGAGGGCAAGTCTTCGGGCATCAGTTATCTCGAAAAAAGAGGAGTCCGCCCGGATATTGCTGAAAAATTCGGATTAGGTTATTCGCCTTTAAATAACAAAGCTTTCTCCGATTTTGCTCTAAAAAAAGGATTTCAGGCTGAAATTTTACAAAAAGCCGGTTTAATTAACAAAGGTAATTACGACAATTTTTCAGGAAGAATTGTCTTTCCAATATTTAATTTAAGCGGAAATGTTGTAGGCTTTAGCGGCCGAAGACTTAGCAACGACGAAACGATTGCCAAGTATTTTAATACCCCCGATACTGAAATTTTTCACAAAGGAAAACTTCTTTTTGGGCTATTTCAATCGAAAAAAGCAATTGTAGAAAAAGATCAGTGCTTTTTAGTAGAAGGTAACCTCGATGTTCTGGCCATGCATCAAATGGGAATGGAAAATGCTGTGGCTTCGTTGGGAACATCGTTAACCGTTGAGCAAATACAACTCATAAAACGCTTTTCTAAAAACATCTGTTTGCTTTACGATGGCGACAATGCCGGTATTAAAGCCGCCATGAGAGGAATTGATTTGCTTTTGCAAGAAGGGTTAAATGTCAAAGTGGTATTACTGCCCGAAAAACACGACCCCGATTCCTTTAGCAAAACGGTAAGCGATGTTGAGTTCAGAAATTATATTCACGAACACGAACAGGATTTTATTCTCTTTAAAACCGAAATTCTTCTTAAAGACACAGCCAAAGACCCCATCAAAAGAGGAATTGCATTTAAAGAAATAGTAAAAACCATTTCGCTCATCCCCGACACGCTTTTACGTGCCATCTATATAAAAGAAACCTCTAAACTTCTACAAGTAGAAGAATCGACCTTACATCAAGAAATCGGCACGTTGCTTATACAAAAGAAAACGGGGACCTCCACTTATATTAAGCCCCAGACTATCCAACCAACGACCGTTCCGGTTCCTTCGTATGTTGAGGATTTTTATGTAGAAGAATTAGAAAACGAGATTTTGAGAATTTTGCTGCTTTATGGCAACGAAATATACGCCATCGAACCCAACGAAGACAACACGGACGAAAATAAAATCAGCGTTGCTCAAGCTATAATTTACGATTTGCTAAACGACGAATTAGAATTTAAAAACCTGATTTACAAACAGGTATTTGAAATTTTACACCAACAATTGCAATCAAGCGGATACTGCGATACAAAGATTTTAGTTTACCACGAAAACGAGCAAATTAGAGAAATAGTAGCAACATTGCTTAGCACACCCTATTATTTCGGTAAAATATCCGGACAAAGCGATTTATTATCAAAATATTTTAAAAGAATTGGTATTTACGTAAAAAACGAAAAAGAAATTTTGCACGAAATTATTAACCAACTCCTGCTACGATATAAATACAAGCTACTCGAAATTGCCATTAAAGATTTATATACTAAGCTTGAGAAAGCTCAGTTTTCAGAAGTCGAAAATCAATTAATCAACGAGCAATTGATAAAAATACAGCAACTTACAATGCTTATTTCTAAAATTTCAAGCAGGTTAAATATTGTTGTAAGATAGATTGTTAATAAAAAAAGGTCGAAATCATTTGTTGTCTTAACGAAACATTTTAACTTTGTTTTAAATATTTAATGAATCAATTATGAAAACCTTTTTAAAACTTTCACTTTTTGTAGCATTAACCATGGTTGTTGCTCTTTCGTGTAAAAAAGACAGAGACGAAAATCCGACTCCCACAACGCCAACATCTGTTGTTGTTCCTGTTGTAGGCTCAGTTATGGACGTTTATGGAAACCCGTTAAGTGATGTTACTGTTAAAGCCGGTACATACACCACTACAACCGATTATTCCGGTAGTTTTTATCTTCCAACGGCTTCTTTCGGTACAACACGCTATACTATTTCTTTCGAAAAACAAGGTTATTTTAAACTATTTCGCTCAGGAGTACCTCAAGCCGGAAAGCCCATCAGACTTTCCGTTGGTTTGATTTCTGAAAATGACCCTACTTATGCTTCGCAAAAAACCTTTAGCGCCCTGCAAAAAGACTCTATCCAATTGCCTGACGGAAGCGAAGTCGTATTTCCGGCAAACGCCTTTATTAGCTCAAATGGCAATGCCTATAACGGCTTAGTAACAGTCAAAGCTTGTTACTTGGACCCCACTTGGGATAATTACGGAATGTTTGTATTTGGCGGCGATTTATATGGCAAAGATCTCAACAACAGCGATGTTATGTTAAATCCATTCTCGGGTTTAAATGTAGTTTTATATGACGAATCAGGAAACACACTTCAGCTTGATACCATACATAATGTAAAAGCTACTGTAAAAATGCAAATACCGCCAACATTGGTTTCAGAAGCACCCGGCACCATCGAAACATGGGAATACGCTTCTGCACAAGGCATAAAACGCGAAAAAGGCGATGCCAGCAAAGTAGGCGATAAATATATGGGTCAAGTAGCCCACTTTTCGTATTGGAGTTTCGAAAAACCCCACACCGGAAAAGCAACCGTTTGGGGATATGTAAAAAGAATTGTAAACAACGATAGCGTTGGTGTTCCGGGAATAAAAGTAAAAGTGGGAAGACAAATTTTAATTACGGACCAAGATGGAAAATATGAAGCCAACGTCCCGGATAATTTAAACGGTATTGTGGTAGCTGCTATTTGGGGAACAATTGCAATAAATCCACAACTTATTTCGCCGGCTTTGCAAAATAATGAAAGTAAACGATTCGATTTTGTTTTAAGCTCTTCCAATGTAATTATGCTAAAAGGCGTTGTGAAAAATGCAAATGGACAAATTATACCGAACGCCTTGGTTAGTGCCGAATGGTATTCTTCATCGCAACAACGAGTGGTTACTTTTACCAACAGCTTAGGAAGGTTTGCCTTACCCGTTGATGCAAATGCCAGTTATGTAACCTTAACCGCAAAAACCGCAACACAAACCTCGCAACCCTTGTACATAAACAATCCTACTGACGGTATTGACACTCTAATTATTATGCCGGCAATTACCGGGTTAAATTATTTAAAAATAGATGGACAAACGATGTTTTCTTTTAATAAACCGCCTTTAAATCAAACTGATACAAGTATGTTTTGTGAATATAATTCAATATATCAATCTTTTTATTTAAGTGTAAGTATTTATAATTACAGTGGTTTTAATATACAAGGAAATATAGCATTACCCGTTCAAATAAATACAGATTATACTATTCCTGCTCCATTTACAGTTACCTTTGGAACAAGCAATCACAATATAACAAGTGGTAAAATTAAGTTTACTAAGTTTCAATCTTATAATGGAGGATTAGTTGAGGGAGTTGTATATAATGCAACAGATGACCAAGGACGAAATGTTGAAATTGGTTTTTCCGTAAATTATTCGTCTTATAGAATGAAGAAAAGAAGTAAATAATTTTGAATTATGAGCTTGAATAAAGTTTTGTTTAGTTGTTTTTTTATACATTCTTTTTTTCATAGTTTTTCGCAAGTTGCAATTAATTCAAATGGTCAGAATCCTGATGCTAGTGCTGGTTTAGATGTAAGTTTTACTAACAAAGGAGTTTTAATATCGCGTTTAACCAAATCACAGCGTGATCAAATTGTATCACCGGCAACATCGTTAATAATATATCAAATAGACAACACCCCTGGATATTATTATTGGAATGGAAGTCAATGGTTAATGTTAGGATTAAATAACCACAGCCATGCGAATTTAACCTTTAATAATTTCGGTAGCGGAGAGTCAAGCGGATCCGTTTATAATGGATCTTCTGCAATGACCGTTTCGTATAATACCTTAGGTGCTGTCGGTGGAATTGGCATTTCTACTAGAGTTGCTATTTGGTCCAGTGCTAATACTATCAGCTCTAATATTAATTTATATTGGGATAATATTAATGCTCGTTTGGGAATAGGAACTTCTAGTCCAACTGCTCAATTACATACTACCGGTACAGTACGTTTTACTAATTACACATCAGGAACAAACGGCGCTATTTTAAAAATAAATTCAACCGGTGATATAGGAATTACAAATTTTACAGGAAATACAAATGAAGTATTACTTGGAAATGGAATGTTTGGCACACCTGTTACATATACTACAGCTTGGCAATTGACAGGGAACAGTGGTACAAATACAACAAATAATTTTATAGGGACCATTGATAATGTAGATTTAATTTTTAAAACTAATAATGCTGAACGATTTAGAATTTTAGCCAATGGAAATGTAGGAATAAAAACATCCACACCTCGAAGTATGTTTGAATGCGGTAGTGGCGTGGGAAATGTTTCGATTTTTCCAACATATTCTTCTGCATTGGATTACGGCACTGCCGGTATAGGATTTAACTTAATCAGATTATCAAATGGAACATGGCAGGCAAAAACAGATGGTTCAAACAATGGAGGAACTGCCATTTATGGAGGAATTTATAATGGTTTATCCTTTATTACCATAGAAAATACAGGAGGTGCTGACCAAAATTTAACAGATGCCAACATTTATCCTTCTAAAATAAGAATGGTTATTAAAGACAATGGCAAAGTGGGTATTTCGCAAAATAATCCGGGAGCAACGCTAGATGTTGGGGGACATATATGGCAAACAAACACAGGGCAGTCTGTTTTTATTGGTGAAGGAGCTGGTCAAAATGATGATTTGAGTAATAAACAAAATGTTTTTATTGGTTATAGAAGTGGAAGCCAAAATACAATTGGAAATAATAATGTTAGTATTGGTTACTCTGCCCTACAAAACAATACTACAGCTTCACGTAATATTGCAATTGGCAGTAATGCATTATTTTCACAAAATTATTCTTATAATAATACTCAGTGGAATTCAGATAATTTAGCAATAGGATATAACGCTTTATATTCTTGTGTTTCAGATAACGTTGTAGGTAATTTTAATCTTGCAATAGGCAATTTTTCCTTAAAATCAAATACGTATGGTTATGCAAATTGCTCAATTGGTTTTAATTCGCTAAATTTAAATATCCACGGAAACTACAATACTGCGTTAGGTTATAATTCTCAATGTAAAAATTTAGCATCTAATAATACATCAGTTGGTGCTAATTCATTATATAATAATACATTTTCTGGTAATAATACAGCCATTGGAACCGGTTCTTTATTTTATAACTCAGTTGGAGCTGAAAATACTGCAATTGGAAGTAATGCTGGCTTTGGTTCTAACTCGATATCTTTTAATCAATGTACTTTTTTAGGTGCTAATTCATATTCTACTGTTGCACGAAATAATGTAACTATGTTGGGTTATGGTATTACCAATGGTGAATGTACAGGTGATAATCAGGTATTAATTGGAAATACTGCAGTAACTCAAATTCGTTGTCAAGTAGGCATTACATTATACTCCGATGCACGCTTTAAAAATAACATAAAAGAAGATGTACATGGTTTGGATTTTATTAGAAAATTAAAACCAGTAACTTACAACGAAAACCCAGAAATTCTTCATCATATTTGGGGTACACCCGACAGTCTTATGAAAAATATTGATCATACAGAAATAAAAAAACAAAGAATGATTGGCTTATTAGCTCAAGAGGTAGAAAAAGCTGCTTATGAATGTGGTTTTGATTTTCCGGGGATTGATATTCCTAAAAACGATAAAGAAGTTTACTCTCTTCGTTATACAGATTTTATAATGCCATTAATTAAATCAGTTCAAGAATTAGATAAAAAAAACAGCGAATTATTAGAAATTGTTAAAAAGCAAAGCGAAGAAATCGATGCTTTAAAACGTGAAATACATAAATAATTAAAATAATCTGTTCTAAATATCAACTCCCTGTTTTTCTTGAGGCGGAATCATCTGTTTTTCTTTTTTCTTTGGCGTGCTGTTATTTGGTTGGTCTGTTTTTGGTTTCAAGCTTGGCGTTGGTTGTTGTTTCAGCAGTTTATTTATCATTTCTTGTTGTTCTTGAATTAGTTGCTGATGACGTTTAAACATTTCTTGCATATTTTGGTCCATATTAAAATCGAAGAATGGGTCTTGAAATGAAGGAAAATCAAAGGGTTTAAAAAATGCACTGTCGTTATCCAAAAGAGAGAAGGAACGATCGAACATGAAATTCGATTTTGGGAAAAACTGACTGAAAAGCGAATCGTTTATATTGCCGTCTGCATTGCTCCACGACCACGAATAAGTAGAATCATAGCGAATAACATTTCCGTTTTCGTCTAACTGTCTTTTAACATCAATATGAACGTTGGGCTGATTTTTAGGGCTCGGATCGTCTTGTTTTTGTGCAAAACTGCATGAAGTTAACATCAAAAGAATAAATAACGAACCAACATTTTTTTTTAACGAAAACAAATGTACTTTTGTGTGTGTTTTCATAAGCCATTATGTTTTGGTTTGTAAATGCAAAATTAATATCAAAAAACGAGCGTTGTCAAGTCTTTAACAAAATTTAGCATGAAGTCAAAAATTCTAACAACTACTGTTTTACTGTTATCGTGGGTAAGTTTATTTACCGATATTTCGAGTGAGATGCTTTATCCTGTAATTCCGATGTTCTTAGCATCCATGAATTATTCTGCGGCATTTATCGGCCTACTCGAAGGCGTGGCTGAGTTTATAGCAGGACTTAGCAAGGGGTATTTCGGTTTGTGGTCGGACAAATTACAGCGAAGGCTTCCTTTTGTAAGAACCGGATACATGCTTAGCGCATTTGCAAAACCACTGATGATTTTAATCCCTTCGGGTTGGTGGGTGTTGTTTACACGCACACTCGATCGGTTTGGTAAAGGCGTGCGAACCGCTTCGCGCGATGCAATGCTTTCTGAAGAAGCTACCCCCGAAACAAAAGGGAGAGTCTTTGGTTTTCATCGCTCCATGGATACCTTGGGAGCTGCTATTGGACCTGCTATTGCTCTGGTATTTTTGTGGTTTTATCCAAACCAATATAAATGGCTATTTATAGCAGCATTGATTCCCGGACTTATTACGCTGTTCTTTTTGTTTCGATTAAAAGAAAAGAAAAAAGATACCCAAGATTCGACAAAAAAAGTTTCGTTTTTCTCATTTTTTTCATATATTAAGCATAGCTCAACATCGTATCGTTTATTAATTACAGGCTTGTTATTATTTGCACTTTTCAATAGTTCAGACATGTTTCTGCTGCTCAAAGCAAAAGAATTAAATCTTTCCGACAGCACGGTTATTGCTTTATATATCGGATACAATCTGATTTATGCTCTATTTTCCATACCGGCAGGCATGTTAGCTGATAAAATCGGATTAAACAGGGTCTTTATTTTAGGAGTGGTCGTTTTTGCTTTGGTATATGCCGGTTTTGCTTTTGCTTCAAGCCTTAGTATGCTTGTGGTATTATTTGCGGTTTATGGTTTTTATGCTGCAGCCACTGAAGGCATAGGAAAAGCATGGATAAGCAATGTTGTCAATAAAAACGAAGTAGCCAGCGCCATTGGTTCTTTTACGGCATTACAAAGCGCCGCAGCTTTGTTGGCAAGTGTTTTTGCCGGGTTTATTTGGACAAAATTCGGCTCACAAGCTACCTTTATACTTACCGCCATGGTTTCGCTCTTTGTCGTTTTATTTTTTATTGCAATAAACAGCAAAATAAAGCTTCAGAAGAAAACAGCATGAACAACGTTACTATTATACAGCTTTTCTTTTTAAGATTCTTTAATTTAATGAGCATTGTTTTGTCCTATATATATTCTGTCTTATTTAAAAAAGTGAAAGTAGCTCCCATGCCATTCTCAATAAATATTGAACCAACCAACAAATGCCAATTGTCGTGTCCCGAATGCCCTACAGGCATGAATCAAATTCCGGTTAACAAGGGTGAAATGAATTTAAACGTATTTGAAAAATTGATTTCATCTATCTATAAACAAGTCTTTTATATCAATTTATACTTCCAGGGCGAGCCTTTATTGAATAAACATATCATCGACATGATTAAGTTGGCGAGAAAACATAGAATGTATGTTGTGCTTTCTACCAATGCTCAAATAATAGATGAAAAACGTGCAGAAGAATTGGTTTTGAGCGGGCTATCAAAAATCATTGTTTCAATGGATGGAATAACCAATTCATCGTATCAAAAATATCGAGTCGGAGGTCAGTTGACAAAAGTAAAAGACGCCATAGTATTGCTTAACAAAGCTAAACAACAGTACAGAAAAAACAAGCTCCGAATTGTTGCCCAATTTTTAGTAAACCGTTACAACGAGCACGAAATAAGCGAATTTCTTCAATGGGCAAAAAATAATAAGGTAAAACCCACACTAAAATCAATGCAATTATACAGTGATTTTACTTTCCTGCCTCAAAACGAAAAGTTCAGAAGATATTCTTTTGTAAATAATAATTGGGTTTTAAAACGTTCTAAAAAAAACAGATGTTTTAGAATATGGAAACAATGCGTTATCCGCTACAATGGCGATGTACTTCCGTGCTGTTTCGATAAGTACGCGCAGTATGTAGTCGGAAATATAAATGAAGAAAACTTAAGCAACATATGGTTATCGGAAAAATTTACTTCGTTTCGATACAATATTTTAATGAATAAAAATTCTGTTTTAATGTGCACAAACTGTACAGAATAACGATAGACCGTATCAAAACAGCAGCTTTTTCCGGCATTTTCGCTTTGTGTGTCAGCATAACGTTGAAAGTATGGGTCATGTTTGCAACGAAGTAAGTTAATATTATACACACGTTTCGCAATAAAGTTTACAAAAAATAATTTTTTTGGTTATTTATTAAAAAAGTCTTAAATTTGACAAACATTATAAAAATAATGTACACCTCAAAAACAGCAAAAACTACACAACACATACCCATTTTGGCCTATATGCGCACCTTTTGGGGGGTTAGGTTTATATATAAACGAGTTACCTCCAAGTGTAGGAAACAAACAACGACAGAATGACAATGAAATTTTTTCTGCTTAAAGACAAAAAAAAGAAAAGGGATCCCACCACATATTTTGGCACATTTGTCTTTGCCCGACATAAAAGCCAACTCTTCGCAAAGCCAAAAGAGCATTCATTTTGCCTTGTAACCAAAGACAGGGTAAATATTAATGGGTTCTCGATTTTTTTCAGTATTTTTGCAATACTATGAATGATATTTTTAACACAGAATCTATTATAAATGAAGTATTTGGAAACAAGGTTGAACTTTTTCCAAGTGTTAATGAGTTATTTGAATTAGAATTAGCATATTTAGAATACAAGAGCTTATCAGGAGAACAACTTTTAGAAAGAACGGCTTATATAAAGTCAATTGACAATAAGTTCTCAAATCACTACTTATTATATTCTAATAATTCAGAAAAAATACATGCTGACAGGTCTTCTGCAACACAAGCATATTTTGAAGAAGGACAATTTTCTACTGGTTACGCTACTCATGGTTTATTTCCTTATCGTGGAAAATTTCACCCACAATTAATAAAAGGCTTAATAAACATTTTAAATGTACAAAAAGATGAAACTATTTTAGACCCAATGGCTGGCAGCGGTACAACAAATGTCGAAGCAGCTTTAATGGGTATAAATTCACTTGCAATTGATGTTAGTCCTTTTTGTCAATTCATGATTAAAACAAAGTATGAAGCATTAACTATTGACCTGAAATTATTAGAACAAACAAAAATTGAAAACAAGAAATTGTTTGATTTTTTCAAGCAAGGAGATGTTTTGAAGAGAATATCTAAGATTGACGATTATAATAAAATCAAAATATATAATCTTGCTTTTTTAGCATTTTTAGATGCCTTGGGTTATTCAAAAAGAGTTGTAAAATCAAACCATGAACAATTATTTGATAAGGTTTTACCAAGATATATCGAAACTGTAAAATCATTTTTATCTAACAAGTATTTTGACCAGAATAAAATAGGAAAACTTAATGTTTTATCTGATTCGGATGCTTTGAATATCAACCTCGAAAACAATTCCGTTGATTGTGTGATAACTTCTCCCCCATATTCATTTGCAATTGATTATGTTGAGAATGACAAAGACCAATTAGAATTTTTAGGTTATGACACAACTGAATTAAAAAACAGACTAATTGGACTTAAAGGTAAAACAAAAGCTCAAAAACTCGAAAACTATTTTGCTGACATGGATTCATTTTGTTTTCAGATTTCTAAGGTCTTAAAAAAAAGTAAATACTTTGTTATGATAATTGGTTCAAATACCAATCAGACTGGTGGAATCAGGCTGGAAGAAACGGTTATAAATTCAGCAAAGAAATATGATATGCCGTTAGTGAAAAGTATTTTGAAGCCTATCAAAGGAATGAGAAACACAATGAAAGAAGAATATGTATTAATTTTTCAAAAGCAATAACATGTTAAAAAGTATTGAAGATAAATTTCAAACAGTAATTCAAAAAAATACATTTTATTTTTTCAACTCAAAGTTTGAAGAAAATTACGAAGGATATATCAATTCACTAAAAGAGACTCTCTTAATCGTTAAAAATAAGGTTGAAACAGAAGGTTTAAAGAAAGAAATCTTTGAATGGTTATTAACTGAAAAAGAGAATGGACTTAGGGCATTGTTAGCTTTAACAGGTTTTTCTAATGAATATTTAAAGAGATTAACAACAATAATTCGGATTGTTGATAATCCTGAACTAAACAAACTTGTTTATAAAGAAAAATGGCACAACGAGACAAGCCCAGATAATATTCAAGAGTGGTCTGATAGCACAATTTTAAAGCATATCCAGAAAAATGAATATTTTAGGAAAGGTCTTGTTAATATTTTCTTTGAAGGTGCATCAATTCCTTTTTTAGCGAATACAATCCCACTTTTTGAATTAAAAAAGCTAAGCATTTCCAAATTAAAGTTTGAAATACCCGAACTAATTGACACCCTCATTCGCTATAAAGAAAAAGGTAGTTATTCTGGTATGAAAGGAAACAACCCAGAAACTGTCGTTGCTGAAATATTAGACAAGCTTGGAATTACATTTGAAACTGGTGATTTAAGCGAGCTTATCACCAATGCTCCTGACAACAAAAGAACAATGGATTTTATTATTCCAAATAAAAAGAATCCAATCATTATTGCGGAAAGCTCTTTTCTTGCGACAACATCGTCTGGACAAGGAGATAAATCGAAAACTGAAATTTCGATTGATAGTTTAATAAAAGAACATTATCCTAATGCTATTTTTGTTGGTTTTGTTGATGGTATAGGTTGGTATGTCAGAAAGGGAGATTTAAAAAGAATGGTAACAGCTTATGAAGATGTTTTTACTTTTCATAAGGATGAATTAAAAAGATTTGAACAATTATTAATTGAAACTTTCAAAAAATGATAGACAAATACATTAATAAAATCTTGCAAGGCGACTGTCTGGAATTATTCAAAAACATACCAGATAATTCGGTTGATGTAACATTTGCTGACCCTCCATTTAATTTAAAAAAGAATTATACAAGTTATAAAGACAGTCTTGAATTTCAAGAGTATCTTGATTGGTGTGAAAAGTGGATTTCAGAAATGGTTAGAGTAACAAAACCAACTGGTTCTATTTTTCTTCATAATATACCTAAGTGGCTAACTTATTATGCAACTTATTTAAACAAATTTGCAAATTTCAAACATTGGATTTCATGGGATGCACCAACTGCACCTATGGGCAAATCTCTGCAACCTGCCCATTACGGAATATTATTTTACACAAAAGAAGCAAAAGGTTCAAAAATTTATGAATTAAGGCATCCACACAAACGTGATAGAAAACAAGGATATTTATGGAAAGATTATGGTGGAAAAAAAGACCAGCTACATCCATTTGGACCATTGGTCTCTGATGTTTGGACAGATATTCATAGAATAAAACATAACGCAAAAAGAGACCCACATCCTTGTCAATTACCTATTCATCTAATGGATAGATTAATTTTATTGACAACTGATGAAAATGATATTGTTCTTGACCCATTTTCAGGTACAGGGACAACTGCTATTTCGGCAAAAAGACTTGGTAGAAAATATATTGGATTTGAATTAGATAAAAAATATGTAGAAATATCCCAACAAAAACTTGAACGAACAGAACCTAATTATAAATTAGGTGAAAGTTGGGTGAGTTTTTATTTAAATGATATTGTTACAATTAGAAATAACGACTGGAATAATCTTGCAAAATTCTTTTCTATACCAAATCCATTAAGAAATATTGACTTTGAACGAGTAAAATTAATTGACAAAAAATTAGTACCGAAAGAACCCAATATTGAAAATGATGTCTTTGAAAATGAAAGCAAGATAACAGAGAAGCCATCAAAAATAAATGGGAAGAAAATTATCGAGATTGAAAGCCCAACGCTAAGTCAAGCACATTTGCAGGTCGCACATGCCAACCTAAAACCTAAACCTGCACAAGAACTTGCTTTTTCCAATAATAGAATAAAAAAAAGACCGTCTCGATGTTGAGGCGGTCTTTTTTGTTGAGGTCTCTAGCGGATTCGAACCGCTGTAGCCGGTTTTGCAGACCGATGCCTAGCCACTCGGCCAAGAGACCATTCTGAGTGCAAAGATAAATAATATATTTGAAAACGTAAAAAACGGAAACAAAATATTTTTGACTTAACCATAAAACAAATATCCATATTGATCAACTTTCCTCTGTAAATTATTAACTTCATTTATTTAAGGTCAGAGGGAACCTGCATAATATTTATTCGTATTTGTCCCGACATTTGGTCGGAATTAAATAATTATGTAGGTTTGCAACAATTATTATAAATAATGTTGACCATTAGCTATATAAAACCAGCTTATCATTACGACTCACTCGCAACACAACGAAACACCACCGAAGCAAACCCTTTTGCTCAAAAGCTTCTGCTAAAAACACCCAAAGAATATACAGAGCAATACCAACATGCAAAAATAGTACAACCTTACTACAATTTTTCCGAACAGTTTGTTTCTTTATATAATCACGATTGGATATTGGTAGTCGGTATAATGCTGTTAATTTTTATGACGTACGTCAAAGTACAATTTTCGCAAGTCATTAAACGACTTCTTACTTCGGTAGTAAATTTTCAGTTTGCAAAACAATTAGTGAACGAGAAAAGCAGTGTTGTGCAAAAATCTTCATGGTTTTTGTTGACACTCTTTGTCATTAGTTTTTCATTATTTCTTTCAGCCTTTATTTATTATATAAACCCCGATTCGGCTCATAACCCTTATTTATTTTTACTTGTTTTTCTTTTTGTATCCGGTTTTTACTTGTTAAAAATATCGCTCTATTTTCTAATCGGCTATTTGACCGATAATTTAAGCCAAACACGACTCATTATGTCTCATTTTTCGGTTTTCTATCGCAATTTATCTTTATTATTTACTCCATTAAGCCTCGTGTTGTTTTTTATTCAATTACGTTTTTTGGCAAGCATCTTAATTGTAATGGTTCTTTTATTTGTTATTTTTTCGTTAATGCGTATTTATAGAGCCTTTTTTTTAAGTTTACAAATGAAATTTTCGTATTTGTTTATTTTTTTGTACCTTTGCACCATTGAATTAATACCCCTACTTTACAGTTATAAAATACTGAAAATGTGGGTATAAAATAAAAATAAACTAAATTTTGGCTGCCTTGAAAATACAAAAAATACTTATTTCGCAACCTCAGCCTCAAAATGATAAGTCTCCGTATGCAGAACTTATTAATAAATACAATGTAAAAATTGATTTCAAACCGTTCATTCATGTAGAACCCATCAGCCCCCGCGAATTTCGTCAACAACATGTTAATATTGCCGATTTTAATGCGGTTATTTTAACAAGCAAAATGCATGTTGACAATTTTTTTAAGATGAGCGAGGAAATGAGAGTTGTTATTCCCGAAACGATGAAGTATTTCTGTATCAACGAAGCGACTGCTTTTTACCTTCAGAAATATGTTGTTTTCAGAAAGAGAAAAATCTTTTATGGCAATAATAACTTCGACGACCTTAAAGATTATTTTCTTAAAAACAAAGATGCAAATTATATTGTGCCTATAACAGAACCACATAAAGCTTCGACACTGGATGCACTAACAAAATTTAATCTTAACTATACAACTGCCGTGTTCTCGAGAACCGTTAGCAGTAATATGAAAGATGTCAACCTGAACGATTATCAAATCATCGTATTTTTTACACCGGCAGGCATTAATTCGTTGTTCGAAAATTTCCCCGATTTCAAACAAAACGAAATAGTAATCGGAACTTCCGGCATAGTAACAGCCCAAATAGCAAGAGAAAAAGGACTGGAAGTATTGATCGAATCGCCCACAAAAGAATTTCCTTCTATTACGGCAGCCATTGATGCTTACATCAAAAAGTGTTTAAAACAAAAATAATTGTGGAGCATCGTTGTATGGATGCTTCTTTCCCAAAAAAAGAACACCTTTGTAAAAAAAAAGATTTTGAACTACTGTTCAGCAATGGAAAATCAGTATATCATTCTTTTTTAAAGGCTCAATTTATTTTTATCGATTCAGAAAATCCGGAAATTAAAGTTGCCTTCGCCGTTCCGGCAAAAAAAATAAAAAAAGCCATCGATAGAAACTATTTAAAACGAATCATGCGCGAAGTATATAGAAAAAACAAATTTCTTCTAAAAGATTCGCTGCATAAAAAAAGCATTTATATCACTTTTATTTTTTTAACAAATGAGCGTGTCCATTACAAGCAAATGGAAGAAGTTTTATTATTACTTTTACAACAAATACAAGAGAAATATTTAAGCCACACTAAACATAAAGAATGAGGCCTTTTACATATATATTAATAGGTATTGTAAAATTTTACAAGTTGTTTATATCGCCCATTCTTCCCAATTCGTGCAGGTACACCCCTACGTGCTCCAATTATGCTGTGGAAGCCTTAAAAAAATACGGTGCCTTCAAGGGCGGATGGCTGGCTTTAAAAAGAATTTTGAGTTGCAATCCTTGGGGTGGCAGTGGCTACGACCCGGTTCCATAATAGTTGTTCCATTAAAACTAAAATAAATGAAATTATTTTTCGATAAACAAACGTTCAATGTTGCAAAAATGAAAATAGCTAAACTAAAAAAATGGTTTTTATCCGGCATTATTATTCTTGCCATTCCGGTGTTTTTTGCTTTTAATGACGATGTAGATTTTGAAATTGTAAAAAATTTAGACATCTACTACTCTCTTTTTCGCGAGCTAAATGTATATTATGTTGACGAGATTAAACCATCAGAAGTCATAAAAAAAAGCATCGATGCCATGCTGGGCAGTCTCGACCCCTATACTGTTTATATTCCCGAATCGCAAATAGAAGATTTTCGATTTATGACAACCGGACAATACGGAGGAGTTGGTTCCATTATAATGCAACGCGATAACGAAATAATGGTTTCCGAAACCTATGAAGGCTATCCTGCACAAAAAAATAATATTTTGCCGGGTGATGTTATTCTTGAAGTTGACGGCAAAAGCATTAAAGATAAAAATGTTAGCGAAATAAGCGAATGGCTAAAAGGACAACCCAACACCGAAATTGAATTAAAAATCAGAAAAGCGGTTACGAACGAAGTACAAATTAAAAAGTTAAAACGTGAAGAAATAAAAATAAAAAATGTTCCTTATTACGGGCTGATTGACGAACAAATCGGCTATATCTATTTGGCAAATTTTACCGAAAATGCTTCGGCTGAGGTGGCAAAAGCTTTTAAAGAGCTTAAAGAACAAGGCATGAAACAATTAGTCCTCGATTTGCGAGGTAATCCCGGCGGCTTGCTTATGGAAGCCGTTAATCTTATGAGCATTTTTGTTCCTAAAGGCACCCTTATTGTAAGTACCAAAGGAAGAGTAAAGGATTGGGACCAATCTTATTATTCCACCATTCCACCTATCGACACCGAAATACCGGTTACCGTGCTCACAAACAGCGGGTCTGCTTCGGCATCCGAAATTGTAGCCGGTGCAATGCAAGATTTAGACAGGGGTGTGGTAATAGGGCAACGTACGTTTGGAAAGGGTTTGGTGCAAACAACACGCGATTTGAGTTATAATGCCAAGTTAAAAATTACAACAGCAAAATATTATACCCCTTCAGGAAGATGTATTCAGGCTATTGATTATTCACACCGGAACCCCGATGGGAGCGTTGGGAAAATACCCGATTCACTGATACATCCATTTAAAACAAAAATCGGAAGGGTGGTTTACGACGGTGGCGGTATAAATCCCGACAAATTCGTTGAACCCGAAGAATTAAGCCCCATAGGTCAAGCACTGCTCGAACATTATATTATTTTTGACTATGCAAACAAGTTTTATGCTGCCCATCCCACAATGACAGAGCTGAATAACGTCATCATCAGCGATAAAATATATCAAGACTTTGTCGATTTTGCTACTTCCAAAAAATTCCAATATAAAACACAAAGTGAAGAAGTGTTAGACGATTTGACACAATCGCTCAAGAAAGACAAATATTACGATTTTGCACAAACCGATTTAGAACATCTAAAAAAACAAATTGAAGCCAATAAACAAAACGATTTTAAACTTTTTGAGAATGAAATAAAACAATTGTTGTTCGAAGAAATAGCCGAACGTTATTATTTTCAAAAAGGAAGAATTTTAGCTATGCTCAAAAACGATCCTGCTGTTAAAGCAGCTAAAGAAGTGTTAACAAACGCAGCAGAGTATAAAAAAATACTTTCTAACTAATAAATATTTACTAACTTGTTTTTAATAGCAAACGTAACTAACTGAACCGTATTTTTTGCTCCCATTTTTTCCATCATAAAAGCTCTATGTCCGTCAACGGTTCTATTGCTTATGCCCAGCATTTCGCCAATTTCAACACTTGTATAGCCTTTGCAAATAAGCTCAAGTATTTCCAGCTCCCGCTCGGAAAAAGTTGGAATTTCTTTTTCGGTTTCTTTTAATTGTTTTTGAGTTATGTATAAGCTTGCTAACAATGAAATCAGCTCTTCTGAAAAATAATTTTTGCCATTCATTACAGTTATAATCGACCGCTCTAAATCTTCCTTAGAAGCATTTTTTAACAAAAACCCTTTAGCTCCCGCGTCTAACATGGCTTGTAAATGTTCTTCATCGCCAAACATACTTAAAGCAATAATCTTTAAATCGGGATTGCTCTCTAATGCTCTTTTGGTCGTTTCAATGCCATTTATACCGGGCATTTTTATATCCATAAAAACAACTTCCGGTTTTACTTCCTGAAGTTTTTTTAAAAACTCATCTCCATAAGATGCTTCACCTACAATGTTCAGAAAAGGTATTTCCTGTAGTAATAATTTTAATCCTTTTCTAAAAATATCGTGGTCATCTACTAAAAAGACATTCACTTTATTCATAGTTCTTTACTGCTTTATGGGACAAATATAAATTATTTTTTTCTACTTGTTATCTTAAAAGGGAATAAAATTGACAAAAGTTTGCTAATGGTAAATTTTGGAATATAATCTTCTTCGTCATCATAATAGCCTGTTTTTTTATAACCGTAACCGTAGCCATATCCGTAGCCATATGATCCATAGTAGTTGTACCCTTTACCGTAATACGAATTAATTTTTACATCGTTGATAAGTAATGTTAGGAGTGTGTGGCTGTAACTCTTATTGATGGTATTTAAGAAACCGATTACATTCTTTTTGCTATAATTTTGCCTTATTACAAAAATATAGGTATCTGCATACCTTGAAATCAATAAAGCATCCGTAACCAATGCAACCGGAGGAGTATCAATTACAATTACATCGAATTTATCTTTGAGCATAGAAATTAGTTCCAACATTTTTTTGCTTTCTAATAATTCGGCCGGATTAGGCGGAACGGGTCCGGTTGGAATAAAAAATAAATGTTCTTGGTTGGTTTGAATTATAATATCTTCCAACGTAGTATCACCCAACAAATAAGTGCTTATTCCAACCACATTGCTTACGTTTACGGTTTCGTGGATTCTGGGGCGACGAAGGTCCAAACCTAAAATGACCGTTTTTTTGCCAAGCAGAGCATGAGCTGAGGCAATATTGAGTGCACAAAACGTTTTTCCCTCTTCACTTACTGTAGAAGTTATGGCTATTACATGCGATTTTAATTCTTTATCGGGATGTAAGTATTGGATATTTGTTCGGACTGTTCTAAACGACTCGGCAATGGTAGATTTGGGCGATTGAAAAACAACAAAATCGAGATTTTTGTGATTATGCCCAATAAGCCCAATAATGGGTATTTTTATTTTTGATTCGATGTCGCTTATGTCGTTGATGGTGGTATTGAAAAAGTCAATCAAAACAAGAATAATGAGAGGGAATAAAAGTCCTAACACAATTGCAATCATGTAATTCAGCGAATACTTGGGAGCAATTTGAACTTTTGTATCTAAACTGGCATAATCAAGTATTTTATTGTCGGGAATATTCGATGCTTTTGCTATTCCGGCTTCTGCACGCTTTGTAAGTAAGTATGTATATATCTGATCGTTAAGTTTATATTTACGTTGAATATTGATTAATTCTTTTTCGGTAGCCGGAAGCTGTTTAAATCCTTCTTCGATTTTCGAGATGTTTTGGTCTATTTCATCTATATTTATTTCTGTGGAGCGAAGAAGCATGGCATTGTTTTCTAATAATAGTTTTCGGGTTTGAGCTATTTTATTCACCACCGCTTCGTAAGCAGGGTTTTTTTCGGTTGCCGTAATTAAAAAGGTGTTTTTTTCTTGATAAAGCGTTATTAATTGCTTAATAAGCTCCATCAATGCCGGGTCATCAATGCCTAAACTTGACGGAATAACTATTTGGTTTAAATCGGTATTGCTGCTTAAATACTTTTTCAGGTATTCTAAATAGCTTTTTTTAACCAAAAGGATGCTTTTTTGTTTCTGCATATCCGTTAGCCGGTCGTATAATGAGCTTCCTTCTTTTGAAATATCTATTAAATTGTTGCTTTGTCTGAAGTTTTTTAAATTGTTTTCGTTAATCTGCAGCGAATCGGTTATTTCTAACAATTGCTGGTCTATAAAATTCATGGTGTTTTGTGCAATTTGATTTTTTTCAGACAAACCGCTTTGTATATAAACATCCAGAAGTTTATTGATAAAATCTACCTCTTTCTGTGGAACTAACCCATTGGTCGATAATTCAATCACGGTCGATTTTTTATCGGTGGTTGTAATATCTATTTTGTTGCGGTATTGCTTAACCAATTCGCTTGGGTTATTCAATACAAAGAAAAATTGACGTTGGATTTCGCTTATTGTATTTACATCGATATTTTCATTAAGCAGTATGCAAAAGGTAAAGTTATCGCTCTTATACCACTCGCCAAATCTCATTTTTTTATTTAAAACCTTGTCCTTATCAATTTGTAAAAAGTATTCATTGTTATTTTTCAATTTCACATAAATGGGAATACCGAAAATGTTGTTTTTGGTAGTATCGGTAAGTACCGTGAAAGGACAAGTTTTGTATCGTTCAACCGTTCTAATTCGTCCTACCGAATAATAGTTTATGTTAAATTCCGGCAGCTGTTTTATTGTCTCCTGAACAATTCTATATGACTTTAACACCGCTATTTCATTTTCTACTACTTTTTTTCTTGTTCTTCTAATAATTCCTTGTTCTTCCAATATATTTTCAATCCCTCCCGAAAGCGTATTTTCTTTATCCTGAATCATTACAAAAGCACTCTGTTTAAATACAGGGTCAGAATATCGGTTTATAAAATAAGCAATGCTGATGGCTATAAAAACAGTAAGTGCAAACCAATACCAATTGGCCAATATCTTCATCAAAAACTTCTGAATATCAACATTTTCGTTTGTTTGCATTTGCTGCTGTTGTATGATATTAGAATCCATAGGCTATTTAATCTTTAAAACAAATGTAATCACTAATACGAGCGTACTGATGGAAGATAATATTATGGAAACGTTGGCAGAATTCATTTTCCAAGCTTTTGTTTTAATGGGCTCAACATACACAACATCGTTGGGCTGCATATAAAAATAGGGGCTTTTAATAATATTCTTGTCCAAAAGATTAATTCGTCTATTTTCTATGCCTTTCGTTCCGGTTCTCAATAAAAGTATGTTTTCACGGTTACCGTATTCGTTTAAATCGCCGGCCTGCCCCAATGCTTCGAGTAATGTAATTTTGTTGTTATAAAAATAAAAAACGCCCGGTCTTCTAACTTCTCCCAAAACAGTTATTTTAAAACCACCATATTTTACGGTTACATACACTTCTTTAAAATATTCCATTGTTTTGGTTTGAATGATGGTTTGAATTTCGCCCAATGTTTTATTTACGACATCGATTTTCCCAATAACGGGCATTTCAATTTTCCCTTCATCGCTTACTAAGTATCCTTTGTAATACAACGATATTTCGTTAATATAAGAGCTTGAAACAAAATCGGAATTGTTAAATATTTCGTTTATATCTTTGTTTAAGCTGGAAATACGGACAAAAATAACATCGCCGGGCTGAACTTTATACGTATCTTGTATGTAGCTGTTTTGAACCAAGCTATCTGCTTCAGTCATATGTTGTAAGTATATCATTTTCTTTTGCGAAGTGCACGAAAATAGTAATACTGAAAATATGACAAAAATACCGATATACTGTTTTTGGCAAAATAATTGCATAAAATTTCCATTATTAAATAATTTTCAAAAATACGAAATTATCAGAAATAAACTGCTAAAATTTAAAACGATGAACCATCTACAAAATATATTTAAAATTAAATCGAAAATTTCACCCGCTCCGGGTAAATATTTGATTTCTGAACCACTCATGAGTGACGGAATTTTTGGTCGTTCAGTCATTCTCTTAACCGAACACAGTGACGAAGCTTCGTTGGGGTATGTACTTAATAAACCCTCAGGATTTATCATTTCACAACTTTTGCCACAATTCAAAAATTTTTCTTTGCCAGTTTACATTGGCGGACCGGTTGCCACCAATACCGTTCATTTTATATACAAATCCGATAAACCTATTTCATCATCAGTTCAGATTGACGAAAAATTGTATTGGGGTGGCGATATTAATGAACTTTTGGTTCAACTCTCATCCAATCAATTAAACGAAAACGATGTGCGTTTTTTTGTCGGTTATTCGGGTTGGGGCAAAAATCAACTTCAAAAAGAGCTCAATAATGGTTACTGGTTGGTTAGTTCTTTCCCTGTAAATCATTTGTTTGAAGAGGAAGCCGATCTATTATGGAAAAGAAGTGTGTTGCAACTAGAACGGAAATATCATTTTTGGCTTAACGTACCTAAAAACCCTTCATTAAACTAATTTTACTTGCTTTAGATTTTTCTATTCCGCTTTAAAAAAGATTGCATTTTTTGCAGATAACAATAATTTACTTTGGAAACTTTATAGCAATAACGGCTATTTTGCGTTCTTTCGCTGCTGCCGGACTATATACTGAATTTCGTTGATCGCGCAAATCATCGCTTACACCTTGGCTAACCATATTTTCGCCAAATGCCTCGCGTAGAATAATTAACTTTCCGCCATTAGATGAACTACCGTCAATATACGGCTTGAAAAATCCGTCTTCAAAGCTATTAAGCATATTAACTAAACTTTGAACTCTTCGTTTGGATAAGTTTAAGTTATACGCATGGTTATTTAACGGGCTGGCATAACCTTTAATCGTAATAGCAATTTCTTGACCGTCTAACAGCATTTGCTTTAGTAATTGTAAAAAATTCAACAGCTTAACGTAATTCTTTTCAACCTCATCTGTAAAAAAAGCATCAATAGAGGCTTCGGCATTATTTTTTTCTTCATTTTTTAATTTTTCACTATAATATTTTATGTATTCTTCGCGCATTTTGATATATTTTTCATATAGTTCGCTATAGCTATACGTGGTGGTTGTATCGTATGTACGTGGATTTGGTTCATCGTTATGAAAATAAAGAATTACAGGAATCAACTCTTCGGCTTTTTTTTGTTGTTTTTCAATCTTTTGAACTAAAATTGTGCTATCTTGTTTAGGCTTTTCTAAGGGAATATAAAAAATATCGTTACAGCATTTTTCATTGCTGGTTAATGAATTTAACACCCTGTTCGATGCAAAAAGTGCCATAGAGCCATCTTGAGCAAGCTGATAAAACACTTCGTTGTGATTGGTATTGATGGGATAGCCTATGTTTTGTGGAGGTGATAAGTTTTTAATCCATCCATACGATGAAAAAATATCCAATCCGCCTAAATTTGTAAACCATTCGCTACTAAAATAGAGCGTTTTGTTTTTTACATCGTAAAAAGGGCATAATTCGTTATCGATGCTATTGATGTTTTTGCCTAAATTAAATACAGTGTCTTTTGGCTGGAGGGAAGAGTCGATCGCTACTGCCCACAAATCATATTTACCATATCCGCCTTTGCGATCCGAAGAAAAAACCAAGAATTTCGCCGTATCGGTTTCTATTATAAAAGGATGTGTGGAAGAAGCACTTTCAATATTTATGGGGCTATTAAGAAGCTCCGGTTCTGACCAAAAAGCATTGTTTTTCTTGCTTTTATAAAGCTGAAACGAAATTTCCGTTCATTGCTTTCTTACACAGACTCAGCACCATCGTTCTGTTTTCGTTCATAAATGCAAAGCTTGAAACAAATCGGCGGGAGTTATTTAAAACAGTATCAATGGGTAATAGGGTCATTGCAGTCGAATCTTTTTTATATGCCAATAATTTAGATGTAAAAGTCAAGGTATCTTCGTCCAAAAGAGGTTTATATGTACTAAGCCAAAATATTGAATCGTGTGTTAAATAGGCTTGAAATTCACTATAAGGGCTGTTGATAATGCTATCAAAGCTTAAAATACGTAACGGCGTTGGGTCGAAAGTTAGAAATAACGCATTTTCGCACGAAAGTACTTCATGTCGTGCTTTATATGTATAATAATCTTTAGATGCTGCATGTTTTTGCAAGTATTTTTTAAAACTTATTTGTGCTCGCTGATATTTGGCTTGATTTTTCTGCACTATGCCCAACCAAAAGGGAACTAAGGGGTATTTGTTGTCGTTACTTTTGTCAATAAACGAATACCATTTTTCGGATAGTTCAAAATCGTGGTTTAAACGGGCAGCTTCGGCCA
>Ga0116186_1000257_pt1 | contig 66156 bp, 68 predicted proteins | sample AD_JPNNA4_MetaG_FD_89806 | JGI IMG/M metagenome (GOLD analysis project Ga0116186, IMG submission 89806) | Active sludge microbial communities of municipal wastewater-treating anaerobic digesters from Japan - AD_JPNNA4_MetaG | ecosystem: Engineered > Bioreactor > Anaerobic > Digestate | place...
AATAGAAGGATAATTAAAAACCGGTAGCATTATGCTACCGGTTAAAAAATAGGAGGGGGAAGAATTAATTCCAGTTATATCCTTGTTGATTTTATTATATCAGAACAATATTACAAAGTTGTTATCATAGTGTAACAATTTAGTGAAGATTGTAACAAAATTGTATCCAAATTTTTCAAACCAGTATAATACCATCGTAAGGGGGTTACTATGAGAGATAAAAAATATCTTATGTGGCTGTCTTCAATACCGGGAGTAGGAAGCAAAACCTGCCTGAGGCTTATTAAGCATTTCGGCTCGGCTGAAAACGTATTTCAGTGCTCGTTTTCAGAGCTTATGGACTCGGGAATTGCCGGGTCAAAGGTCGCGGAATCAATTTCAGCGAACAGCAATATAGAAAAAGTTAATGAATATTTTAGAATTGTAAAAGATAATGATATAAGAGTCTATACTATATTTGAAGATGAATATCCCGAGAATCTGAAGCACATATATGATCCGCCTCCCGTATTATACGCAAAGGGCGAACTGATAGCCGGGGATGCACTTGCAATAAGTATTGTAGGCTCAAGGAAAGCAAGCGATTATGGGCTTAAGACCGCTCATAGAATAGCTTTGCGTTTGGCAGAGTCAGGAATTACAATAGTAAGCGGAATGGCCATGGGAATTGATTCTGCGGCACACAGAGGAGCTCTTGCGGCAAATGGAAGGACAATTGCTGTATTCGGATGCGGGCTGAAGTATGTTTACCCTATGGCAAATTTCAGATTGAGCAAGGAAATACAGAAAAGAGGTGCCCTAATATCAGAGTACCCCTTTGATACAGAGGCATATCCTTCTCAGTTTCCTGCACGGAACAGGATAATAAGCGGTATGTCTTTAGGGGTCATTGTTGTTGAGGCCGGAGAGAAGAGCGGGTCCCTTATTACTGCAGATTTTGCCCTTGAACAAGGCAGGGAGGTGTTTGCCGTCCCGGGGAATATAACCTCTCCCAACAGCAAAGGAACAAATGAATTGATAAAGAACGGCGCAAAGCTTGTGAACAGAATCGAAGATATTCTGGAGGAATTGAATATTGAACCGATATGCAGGGGAGAAAGCAATGCTTATAATAATAAAAGCGATGAAATAAGCGTTGAGGAAAGACTGATACTTGAATTACTTCATTCATGCAGCGGCGGCAGAGATGAAATTGCAGCGGCGACGGGGCTTCAGCCCGGTAAGGCGATGGCTGCATTGACAATGCTGGAGGTTAAAGGGCTTATTCAGCAAATAGACGGAAATTACCATTTAATTTGATTTTTTCTAATTTTCTGTTATAATATGATTTGAATTTTTAAAATGAGGTGAATTGTTTGAAAACATCATTGATAATAGTCGAATCACCTGCAAAAGTAAAAACAATAAAAAAGTTCCTGAGCTCAAATTATAAAGTTGAGGCTTCAATGGGACATATCAGGGACTTGCCGAAAAGTCAATTGGGTATTGATATAGAAAACGACTTTACGCCAAGGTACATAACAATAAGAGGCAAGGGGGAAATAACAGACAAGCTTCGTAAAGAGGCAAAAAACTGTGACAAGGTATATCTTGCTACTGACCCCGACAGAGAAGGGGAAGCCATATCATGGCATCTGGCAAATATACTTAACCTGGACACTAAGGAAGTGTCACGAATTGAGTTTAATGAGATAACAAAGACAGCAGTGACAAAAGCCCTGAAAAACCCTAGAAAACTTAATTTCAATTTAATAGATGCTCAGCAGGCGAGAAGAGTATTGGACAGACTTGTGGGATATAAAATAAGCCCGCTGCTCTGGAAGAAAGTCAAAAAAGGTTTAAGTGCCGGAAGAGTTCAGTCTGTAGCTGTAAGGCTTATTTGCGACAGAGAAGATGAAATCAGGGCATTTGTACCAAAGGAATACTGGACCCTGGTTGCAAAGCTGAATGATCCCGATACAAAAAAGAACTTTGATGCGAAATTCTTCGGCACGGAGAATGAGAAAATTGAGATCTCAAGTGAGGATGAAATGGAAAAAATACTTGAGGCTCTTAAGGGTGCAAAATATACTGTAAGGCGAATCAAAACGGGAGAGAAAAGAAGGAACTCTCCAAACCCGTTTATAACAAGCACTCTGCAGCAGGAAGCCTATAGAAAGCTCGGGTTTACTGCTAAGAAGACAATGATGGTAGCACAGCAGCTTTATGAGGGTGCGGATATAAAGGGTGAAGGAACCTTAGGGCTTGTTACTTACATAAGGACTGATTCGGTCAGAATATCCGAAGAAGCAAAAAAAGATGCTGCTGAATATATTTTAAATAAATACGGAAAGAGTTTCCTTGCGGGGGAGATAAAGCAGAATAAGTCCGGGAAGAAGGTCCAGGATGCCCATGAGGCTATCAGGCCTACTTTGGTTTTCAGAGAACCGGATAGTATAAAAGACTCTCTTGATAGAGAGCAATACAAATTATACAAGCTTATTTGGGAAAGATATGTAGCAAGTCAGATGCAGGCTGCCGTATTTGATACCGTCACAGCTGACATTGAAGCAAACAGCTATATTTTTAAAGCATACGGAAGTATTATGAAGTTTCCGGGCTTCATGAGCGTTTATAAAGAAAGCAGCGATGAAAAGGAAGAAGAAGAAATATCCCTGCCGAGCCTTACTGAGGGGCAGCTGCTGAAGCTTAAGAAACTGGAGCACAAGCAGCATTTCACAGAGCCTCCTTTAAGATATACGGAAGCTACCCTTGTAAAGATCCTTGAGGAAAAAGGCATAGGCAGGCCAAGCACATATGCTCCTATAATATCAACCATACTGGCCAGAGGTTATGTAATCAGAGAAAAGAAATTCCTAGTTCCTACCGATTTGGGCGAAAAGGTTACGGGGATTATGAAGGAATATTTTTCTGATATTGTAGATGCTGAATTTACCGCCAATATGGAAGAGAAGCTTGACAATATAGAAGAGGGCGAGAAGGATTGGGTGCATGTGATAAGGGAGTTTTATGCTCCCTTTGAGAAGACTCTGAAAAGTGCAGAAGAAAAGGTCGGGAAAATAGAGATACAGGACGAAGTCAGTGACGTTGTCTGCGAGCTGTGCGGCAGAAATATGGTATATAAACAGGGCAGATTCGGCAAATTCCTCGCATGTCCAGGTTTCCCGAACTGCAGGAACACCAAGGCAATAGTTGAGTCAACCGGTATAAGCTGTCCGAAGTGTTCGGGAGAGCTTATTGCGAGAAAAACCAAAAAGGGCAGAAAGTTTTATGGCTGCAGCAAATACCCGGAGTGCAGCTTTGTAAGCTGGGATGAGCCTGTTGCTGAGAAATGCCCTGAGTGCGGAAGCCTTATTGTGAAGAAGTATAACAAAAAGGGTTTTGAATATAAGTGCATCAATGAGACATGTGATTACAAAAGGTCAGGGAATAATGAGGTGAAATAGACTTGAATGATAAGGTCATAGTTATAGGCGCAGGTTTGGCGGGAAGCGAAGCGGCATGGCAGCTTGCCAAAAGAGGGATAAAGGTTAGGCTTTATGAAATGAGGCCTGTGGTCAATACACCTGCTCACCATACAGATAAGTTCGGGGAATTGGTTTGCAGCAATTCCCTTCGCTCCAATCAGCTGGAGAATGCCGTGGGACTGCTGAAAGAGGAGATGCGAAGATTAGGCTCTCTGATAATGGAATGTGCCGATAGCAAAGCATTGCCTGCAGGAGGTGCATTAGCTGTAGACAGAGAGGGTTTTTCCCAGGAAATAACTGACAGGATTACCGGTAATTCCAATATTGAAATCATACGGGAAGAAGTAACAAGCATTCCTGAAAATGAATATGTGATAGTCGCAACGGGGCCTCTTACCTCGGAAAAGCTTTCTTTCAGCATAGGCAGTATGATGGACAACGATTATTTATATTTTTATGATGCAGCAGCACCTATTGTAACCTATGAATCAATAAATAAGGACAAGGTATTCATGGCATCAAGGTATGACAAGGGGGACAGTGATTATATAAATTGTCCGATGACAGAGGAAGAATACGTTAGTTTTCATAAGGAACTTGTAAATGCGGAAACAGCACCCCTTAAGAGCTTCGAAAAAGAGGTTGTTTTTGAAGGCTGTATGCCTGTTGAGACTATGGCAAAAAGAGGCCTGCAGACATTGCTTTTCGGACCTTTGAAGCCTGTGGGCTTAACAGATCCCCGGAACGGAAAACAGCCCTATGCAGTTGTACAGCTCAGGCGGGATAATAAAGAGGGTACTTTATATAATATTGTGGGTTTTCAGACACACCTTAAATGGGGTGAACAAAAAAGAGTCTTTGGCATGATACCGGGACTTGAAAATGCTGAATTTGTAAGATATGGAGTAATGCACAGGAATACCTTCATAAATTCACCCAAGGTAATGAGGCCTACTCTACAATTCCATAACAATGAAAAGTTGTTTTTTGCCGGTCAGATGACAGGTGTTGAAGGATACGTTGAGTCTGCTTCTTCCGGTTTGGTTGCAGGAATAAATATGGCCAGGATTATTAATGATATGGAACCCGTTGTATTTCCTGAAACTACAGCTCACGGAGCATTGTGCAGATACATCACGGATCGTACAATAAAGACATTCCAGCCGATGAACGTGAATTTTGGCATATTCCCGCAGCCTGAATACCGAATAAGAAACAAAAAGGAAAAGAGCAGTTATTATGCTGAAAGGGCTTTAAAGGACTTGGAAAAATTTATTCAGGAACAGCTCTAAGTGGTTGAAATATACATATTCATATGCTATATTGAATCTAGTGAGTTTTTTGACTTTTATGAATATTGTAACATATTTGGGATAGATTACTGGAGGAGAATTATGTTTCATGGTACAACAATAGCTGCAGTCAAAAGAGATGACAAGGGCGCAATTGCAGGTGACGGTCAGGTGACCTTCAGTCAAAGCACCATAATTAAGTCAACTGCCAGAAAAGTGAGAAGATTATTTGACGGAAAAGTACTGGTTGGGTTTGCCGGCTCGGTATCAGATGCTTTTACGCTTTCCGAGAAGCTCGAAGAAAAGCTGGAGCAGCACAGTGGTAATCTGAAAAGAGCTGCCGTTGAGCTGGCAAAGGATTGGAGAAGGGATAAAGTACTGAGGCAGTTGGAGGCAATGCTTATTGCAATGGATAAAGAGACTCTGCTTGTTATTTCGGGAAGCGGCGAGGTAATAGAGCCGGATGACGGTGTAATTGCAATAGGTTCCGGAGGCAATTATGCTCTGGCCGCTGCCAAAGCTCTGACTCAGAACACAGACCTCCCGCCAACTGAGGTGGTAAGAAAGTCTTTGGAAATAGCTGCCTCAATTTGTGTATTTACCAATAATAACATCATTGTAGAGGAATTATAGGAGGAATCTATGAGCGAGTTAACTCCGAAACAAATAGTATCAGAGCTTGATAAATATATCATCGGACAGGATAAGGCAAAAAAATCAGTGGCTGTTGCTTTGAGAGACAGATACAGGAGAAATCTTATGGATGAAGAAATGAGAGCAGAGGTTACTCCTAAGAATATATTGATGATAGGGCCGACCGGAGTTGGAAAAACAGAAATTGCACGCAGGATGGCCAAGCTGGTAAATGCCCCTTTTGTAAAAGTTGAAGCTACAAAATTCACAGAAGTGGGTTATGTAGGGAGAGATGTTGAATCAATAATAAGGGATCTTATCGAATTTTCGGTAAGGATGGTAAAAGCGGAAAAGATATCCAAGGTTAATGAAAAGGCTTATGATATAGCGGTTGAGAAGGTTGCCGAGATACTTGTTCCTTCTTCAAATAAAGGCAATATGCCCAAGAATCCCTTTGAAATGATATTTAATTACGGCGGAGGCAAAGAACCCGAAAATGATGCGGAAGCGAAGAAAAAGGAAGAAAGTATAGCTACTAACCGATACTATGTAATGCAGAAGGTTAAGAACGGGGATTTGGACAACGAGAATATAGAAATTGAAATAGAAGACACATCAGGACACAGTATTGAAATGTTATCAGGACCGGGGATGGACCAAATGAGCATTAATCTTCAGGATATGTTCGGAGGCATACTTCCCCAAAAGACAAAACGCAGAAGAGTAACAATAAAGGAAGCTTTGAAGCTCCTGACGCAGCAGGAGGCGCAAAAGCTGATCGACATGGATGAAGTGATAGAAGAAGCCGTTAAGAAAGCCGAAGAGAGAGGAATTATTTTTATTGATGAAATAGATAAGATTGCCGGGAAAGGTAATATCGGCGGCCCGGACGTGTCCAGGGAAGGAGTTCAGAGAGATATACTTCCTATAGTTGAAGGCAGTACCGTTATAACAAAATACGGCCCTGTAAAGACGGATTATATGCTGTTTATTGCAGCAGGGGCTTTTCATGTGGCCAAAGTATCCGATTTGATTCCGGAGCTTCAGGGAAGGTTCCCTGTAAGAGTTGAATTAGACAGCCTGAGCAAGGAGAATTTTATTGAGATATTGACCAAACCCAACAATGCTCTTATAAAACAATACAAGGCCCTATTAAGTACAGAAGGTATAAACATCAACTTTGAAGAGGATGCTGTTGAAGAGATTGCATCAATTGCCGCCTTTATGAACGAACAATACGAGAACATAGGAGCCAGGAGACTCTATACAGTAATGGAAAGGCTTTTTGAAGATATTTCGTATGAAGCACCTGATATGAAGACGGCCGATGTGAATATCACGAAAGAATATGTACAAAAGGCATTGATTCACGATATTAAGAGAAAAGATGTCAGCAATTATATTATTTAAATAAGGAGGATAAATATGAGCTCAACACTATTAGAAAAGATGAGGAAAGTTAACAAGGTACTTCAGACATCAGGAACTCAAGCTGTATCCTTTCATGATTTAAGCAGTATATTGAGTGAGGTATTAAACGCAAATGTATATATATTGAGCAGAAAAGGAAGAATACTTGGATATTCATTGGGCACATCAGAGGAATGTGAGTTTTTAAAGAACGAACTGCTTACCGAGAAAAAATTCCCTGAAGAATACAATAAATCATTGCTTTCATTCCATGAAACAAGATCTAACCTGATAAATAAAGATAAATTGTGCGTTATTGACAATAGAGAAAGATGCGATATGGGTACAAATTATTCTACTATCGTTCCTGTTAACGGCAGTGGTGAAAGACTTGGTACAATGATGCTTGCAAAGTATAATCAGGAATTTAATGACGAAGACCTTGTATTGGCGGAATACGGAGCAACGGTGGTAGGCCTGGAGATACTAAGATCCAAGCATGAAGAAATTGAAGAAGAGGCAAGAAAGAAAGCAGTCGTTCAGATGGCCATCGGAACTCTTTCTTATTCGGAATTGGAGGCCATTGAGCACATATTCAAGGAGCTTGATGGAAATGAAGGCTTGCTCATTGCCAGCAAGATTGCAGATAAAGTAGGTATTAAGGTCGGTAATTGTAAATGCACTCAGAAAATTTGAGAGTGCCGGCGTAATAGAATCAAGATCCCTTGGTATGAAGGGAACACATATAAGGATTTTAAATGATAAGCTGCTGGAAGAGCTGAAAAAAGTAAGATAGAATCATCATTGAGGATTAGTGGAACACTAATCCTTTTTTATGTTTGTGGTATATAATATGAATAATGCGACGTATCTGAAGTTTGCATAACCCTCCGCAAGAGACAGTATAGTATATCGACGCACACGGATTATGATTTTGACAGGCCTACTGCAATGCCTTTGGAAAAGTTCTGCCGGTGTCAAAAGGCCCTCCATGGCCCGAGACACCTAAGCCGGCTTCCTTGCCGGCTTTACGAACTTTTTACCAAAGCCATATCAGAGGCCTGTTATCAAAATACATAAAAGTGTGCCCTGCTATACTATACAAGCTCTTGCTTGGTTATGCAAAATTATTATTGTGTCGCATTATTCTTCTGCGAATTTTTTTTGCGGGGGATAAAAGGAATTTGCTTTTTATTCGATAATATATATGTAAATAAAATTATGTAAATAAAATATTTTATTCTATAAATAACAGAGGAAATGTGGAATTTATGTCGAAATATTAACTGGTATAGGTATTTTTGGCATTTTATATACCAGGACGAATTTTTATGGAGGTTCCTGATATGATTGATAAGATAAGCAATAAGACCTTAATGCTTGAAAAGGCTCTTGATGCAGCCTGGATGAGGAATGAAACAATTTCAAACAATATTGCGAATGTTAATACTCCGGGATTCAAAAAATCATATGTGAGGTTTGAGGAGTATTTGAAAGATGCACATGAGAAATTTCAGATTTCAGGCATTAAGAAAGATGCAAGGTTTCTGCCCATAGGCAAAGACAGAATTGTATCGGTCAGTCCCGAAATTGTACAGGAGAACTCCACGTCTATGCGAAGAGATCAAAATAACGTTGATATTGATGTGGAAATGGCAGAGCTTGCAAAAAATACAATTAAGTATAATGCTTTAATAGCTCAGATGTCAAAGGAATTTGCTAAAATAAAACTTGCGATTAACGGGAGGTAATTACGATGGCATTTTTGAATTCAATCAATATTAGCGCTTCCGGACTAACTGCAGAAAAGCTGAGAATGGATGTAATATCAAGAAATATTGCTAATGTGAATACTACAAGGACTGCAGACGGAACTCCATACAGAAGGCAGGTTGTGGTTTTCCAGGAAGCTGAAAGCCGGATGCCCTTCAGTGAATACCTGAGTGATGCAAGCAGGAAACTTATAGGTGCCGGTGTAAAGGTTACCGGGATTAAGGAAGATAAGACTCCCTTCAAGTCGGTTTATGATCCCGGTCATCCGGATGCGGATGAAAAAGGCTATGTAAAGATGCCAAACGTGGATATTATGACGGAAATGGTAAATATGATATCTTCAAGCAGGGCATATGAAGCCAATATAACTGCAATTAATTCTACAAAGAGTATGGCTATGAAGGCCTTGGAAATCGGCAGAGGCTAAAAATGTTTATAAGCATCTCGCCTTGTATGCCTTGTCTTATTCGCTTCTAAACATTTTTAAGGAAGGGATGATACTACTATGAAAATCAATTTTCCTGCTGAACAGCTTGTAATAAACACAAACATAAATAATAACAGCACATCAAAGAGCGGGAATTTATCCTTCACGGATTTCCTGAATAATGCAATAAAGGATGTAAATAATCTGCAGATAGAATCGGAACAATTGAACCAGGCTTTTGCAATGGGCTTGAATGATAATTTACATCAGGTTATGATAGCTTCGGAAAAAGCGGATATTGCCCTGCAGTTCACCGTTCAAATAAGGAATAAGATTTTGGAAGCGTACCAGGAAATAATGAGGATGAATGTCTAGAAATTTTTGCGGTTTCATGAGGTGATGGAATGGGTGAATTTTTTAATAATTTGAAGAACAATGCCGTCGGATTCTGGAACGGATTGAATAAAGGACAAAAAGTGAGGATAATAGCAGCCGGATTATTATCTATAATTTTAATTGTCAGTTTTATAGTATATACGAGCCGGCCTCAGATGGGGATACTTTATTCAGATCTTAACCAGGCTGATGCAGGAACAATTATTGCAAGACTGAAAGAAATGAATGTGAATACAAAACTTGAAGGTACTACAATTTATGTTCCGGCTAAACAGATAGATGAGCTGAGAGCTCAATTGGCAGTTGAGGGAATCTTTGGAGATGATACATTGTATCCTGAAGAGCCTCAGGCTACTTTTTATGAGACAAGCGAGGACAAGAACCAAAGATATCTCATAGCCAAGCAAAACAAGCTTAAGAAAGGCCTGAGCTCTATAGAAGGTGTAGAATATGCGGATGTGAACCTATATATACCGGAGGATAAGACTTTTATCATTGACCAGGACAGCAGTGAAGCAACAGCGTCCCTGATAATCAAAATGAAGCGCGGGTACCCGGCTCTTGACAGAAATCAGGTAAACGGTATAGTTCAGTATATTGCAAGAAGCGTCAAAGGCCTAAAACCTGAAAATGTCTCAATAATCGATGAAAACGGAAGATCCCTTGTGCCTGATATAGGAACACCTAATGCGATTATTTCATCGCAGATGGAAATGCAGGAAGCAGTGCAGGATAAAATTGAGAAAAGCATTACTAAATTCCTGGAAGCTCCCTTCGGGGTTAATAATGTAAAGGTACAAGCAGCAGTAAAGCTGAATTTTGACAGTGTTACCCAGAGCATAACAACCTACGAAGCTCCCAATACGGAACAAAACGAAGGCATCGTCAGAAATATGCAGGATATAAGAAAGGAATGGATTGACGCAGGTCAGGGAGGTGTCCCGGGCACTGATTCAAATACAGACATTATCCAATATGCCGAAGTGGATTCATCCAAGGCTCAATATAGCGAGGCAAGTACAGTTGTAAATTATGAAATAAATGAAATAAAAGAACAGATTATAAAGGAAATGGGAAGCATCGAGTCCTTATCCGTATCTGTGCTTATCAATACATTGGATTCCGAGGGGAATCCGAAGGAAATCCCGCAAGAGCTGCAGGACAGGGTCGGCGGATTAGTAAAATATGCTTTACAGGGATTTAATTATGCAGCATCAACAGAAGAAAACGGAGGCATAGAAGTTGTATTTGCACCCTTTGACAGGGAATTGGCCAAAAGAATAGAAGCTGATCAGAAAGCAGAGAAGGATGCAGTTTTCTGGGAACGTGTCATTATGATCGGAACTGGTGTTGCCGCTTTGCTTGTCTTTGGTGGAGTAATATTTATTATGCTCAGAAAACGGTCCGGAGCTTACAGCACTTCAGAATATACCATGGACAGTACCGGAAGGGCAATGAATGAAGCCGCACTATCAGGCGAACCCATTGCTGAAATTGATATTGAGGATAAAAATGAAGTAAAGAAGAAGATAGAAAAGTTTGTGGGACTTAAGCCTGAGACTGTTGCGCAACTGTTAAAAACTTGGCTTAATGAGGAGTAGGAGGTTAGTTAATGTCAAGAGCATTCAAAGGAAATCTTAACGGCAGGCAGAAAGCGGCAGTTCTTTTAATAACTCTTGGACCTGAAAAGTCTGCAGCTATATTCAAGCATCTAAAGGAAGAGGATATTGAGCAGCTTACCTTGGAAATTGCCAATATGAGAACAGTAACTCCCGAGGAGAAGGAAGAAGTATTGAATGAGTTCTATCAGATTTGCATTGCCCAGGAGTATATTTCCGAGGGTGGTATTTCATATGCCAAGGATATACTGGAAAGAGCACTTGGAGGGCAAAAGGCATTGGATGTAATAAACAGGCTTACTGCCTCACTTCAGGTAAGGCCCTTTGACTTTGTAAGAAAAGCTGATCCGGCTCAGATTCTTAACTTCATACAAGGAGAACATCCTCAGACAATTGCACTTATATTGGCATACCTGAAGCCTCAGCAGGCGGCAACTATTATATCTTCCTTACCGCAGGACAAGCAGGCTGATGTTGCCCGAAGAGTGGCAATTATGGACAGGACATCCCCTGAAGTTATAAAAGAGATTGAAAGAGTTCTTGAGAGGAAGCTTTCGTCTATGGTCACACAGGATTATACAATTGCAGGAGGTTTGGCCGCAGTTGTAGATATACTGAATTCCGTTGACCGCGGTACTGAGAAGTTCATAATGGAGACTCTGGAAGTACAGGACATTGATCTTGCTGAACAAATCAGGAAGAGAATGTTTGTATTCGACGATATTGTAACTCTTGACAACAGATCCATACAAAGAGTTACCAGGGAGGTCGAAAACGGAGACTGGGCATTGGCTCTTAAGAACGCAGGAGATGAAGTTAAGAAAGCAATTTTCAGTAACATGTCAAAACGTCTTGCGGAGATGATAAGGGAAGATATGGAATACATGGGCCCTGTAAGACTCAGAGATGTTGAAGAAGCACAGCAGAAGATAGTGAATATAATCAGGAAGCTTGAGGATGCAGGTGAGATTGTTATTTCCAGGGGCGGAGGAGATGAAATAATTGTCTAAGGTATACAAATCAAGAAATGTATCTATAGGAATTCCTAAACATATAGTACATGTCTTCAGGAATGAAACAATCAAAGAAGAAGAGCAGAAAACAATAAACAACGAGGATAAAAATCCGGCAGATGAAGAAGAATATGCCAACTCAATAGTTGAAGATGCCAAACAGATGTATCTGAAGATAATAGAAGAAGCAAATGCAGAAGCCCGCAGAATAATGGAAGCGGCTGAAGCGGAAGCCGATAACCTGTTATCTTCTTCAAGAGAAAATGGGTACAAAGAAGGTTATGAATCCGGTTACCTTGAAGGGAAAAACGGAGCACAGTCAATAATTGATGAAGCTTCAGAAATAAAAACATTCCTTGACATGAGAAGGGAGAGCCTTTACAGAGAGGCAGAAGAACAGATAGTGGACCTGGTCTTGAGTATATCAAAGAAAGTAATAGGACAGGAATTATCACAGAATAGGGAGGCACTTCTGTCCCTGGTTAACCAGGCACTGCAGAAATGCGCATTTAAAAACAAGCTTGTCTTGAAAATATCACCTTTGGATTTTGACTTTATTAAAGAAAACAAATATCGGATATGCAAGATGGTAGAAGGCATATCCGATATTGATATAGTTTCCGATTTATCACTTCAGAACGGAAGCTGCATTATTGAAACACCTTCCGGTGAGATCAATTCAAGCATAGATGTTCAGTTGGAAGAAATAGAAAAAATATTTACATATATATATCGTGAAAATAACTTTCCATCACAGGAAGAATAGAACAAAATACTTATGTTGAGAAATGAGTGATCAGCTATGATGGGCATTGACCTGGAAAAGTATAATAAGGCTTTGCTTAGCAGCAATCTTATAAAGTACACAGGACGTGTATCCCAGGTTATCGGTTTGACCATTGAATCTCACGGGCCTGCGGTAAATCTCGGAGAGATATGCAACATATACCCTTTGAAGGGAGATGCTCCAATAAAAGCGGAGGTCGTCGGTTTTAAGGAAAGCATAGTGTGCCTGATGCCTCTTGGCAGTATGAGCGGCGTAGGCCCGGGAAGCAAAATTGAAGCTACGGGAGAAAGCCTCTTGGTGGGAGTATCAAATGATATGCTTGGCAGGGTTATTGACGGTTTGGGAAGAGTAATCGACGGAAAGGGCGCTATCAGCAACTGTACTATGTATCCTGTAGAAAACACCCCTCCTAATCCCCTGACAAGAAAAAGGATAAAAGAAATATTGCCTGTAGGAATAAGGGCAATAGACGGACTTCTTACCATAGGAAAAGGGCAGAGAATAGGGATTTTTGCAGGCAGCGGAGTCGGCAAGAGTACATTGATGGGAATGATAGCCAGAAATACAAAGGCTGATATAAATGTTATAGGCCTTATAGGAGAACGAGGCAGGGAAGTCAGGGAATTCATAGAAAATGATCTTCAGGAAGAGGGGCTTTCACGTTCGGTAGTGGTTGTTGCTACATCAGACCAGCCTGCGCTTATAAGGCTGAAAGCCGCACAGCTGGCTACTTCTGTTGCCGAGTATTTCAGGGATCAAGGCAAAGATGTGATGTTAATGATGGATTCATTAACACGTTTTGCCATGGCTCAAAGAGAAGTAGGGCTTGCGGTAGGTGAACCGCCGGTTACAAGAGGCTATACTCCTTCGGTGTTTTCAGTAATGCCGAGGCTGTTGGAAAGATCAGGGACATCAGACAAAGGAAGTATTACAGGGCTGTATACCGTTCTGGTAGACGGCGATGACATGAACGAGCCGATTACGGATACGGTAAGAAGCATATTGGACGGACATATAGTTCTCTCAAGAAGCCTTGCAAATAAGAACCACTATCCTGCAATTGAAGTACTGGCAAGTGTCAGCAGGGTAATGCCCAATATAGTTGATGATGAGCACAAGAACAATTCAAATGAATTCAAGAACATCATGTCTGTGTATAAAGACGCGGAAGACCTGATAAACATCGGCGCATATATAAAAGGAAGCAGCAGCAGTATAGACAGGTCAATAGAAAAAATAGAAGCAATTGAGAGATTCCTTAAACAAAGCGTTGATGAAAAGGCAGAAATGGATGAGATATTAAACGAAATGAGAATTATAGTGTCGTAGGAGAAGCATATGGCTGTATATAAGTTCAAGCTGCAGAAGCTCTTGGATTACAAAATAAAAATCGAAGATGAGAAAAAAAACAAGCTGGGCGCTGCTATTAAGAGGCTTGAAAAGGAAAAACGCAGGATGGCGGAGCTGAAAAGGAAATTCAGTGAAATGCAAGATTTGTTTCAGGAAAAAACTTCTCAAGGATTGGCAGTAAATGAGCTAAAGATATTGGCGAATTATATCGATTATTATAAAAGGGGAATAAAAGAACAAAGAGTCAGGATTAGAATGGCTGAGGATTATCTTTCTATCTGCAGAGAAGAATTTTTGGCCGCTACCAAAGAAAGAAAGATGATGGAAAAGCTTAAAGAAATGGATTACAGCAAGTATTTGTATGAAGAACAAAAAAAGGAAGAAAAGCTTGTAGACGACCTGGTTTCTTTTAAAGGAAGCAACAAATCTTAGGGGGAAAGGCTAATGAATCAACCATCAAACAACAATGAAAAAAAACCTGCCGCAGAAAAAAGTAAAAAGGCTGATTCAAAACGCAGCAAAGTAAAAGATAGGAAGGCCAATACACTGCTTCTTATTATTATATTAATATTTTTGACTGCCATAGTGGCATTTGGAGCCATATTCATGTTTGATTTTGCAGGGCTCAGGGCAGAAACTTCCATGTGGATAAGTAATCTTCCGGTTGTGGGTAAGCTGATGCAGCCCGTAATAGAAAAAAAGAATCCTGAGCAGATTGAAAGAGAGGCAATAGAAAGAGAAAAGGCAAACAATGCCATAAAGCAGAAAGAGTTGAATGAACTGGAGAAAGAGCTTTTGAGCCGCGAAAAGGAAATCGAAGTAAGGGAAAAAGCATTAACCGATAAGGAAATGGAAATAAGCAAATTACAAGAGCAGTTAAGTGAAAAGCTTCGGAGCATTCAAGAACAGGTACAGTATCTGGAAAAAGTAGATAACCAAAAAGCCATGCAGATAATAATGAATATGAATGACAAAGCTACTGCAGTACAGATTCTCAGAAATATGAAAAAGGAGAAGGCTGCCGCTATCCTGGGGCTTATGGACCCTCTGCAGGCAGCACAGATACTTGAGGATCTTGCAGATTGAAAGGAGGTGAGATAGTGACGTTCAGCATTGGACAAATGCCCACTGTTAATGTCAGCAAACCGGATAACAGCAGCAATGCAGCATTTTTCCAAGGCAGGCCTGAGAATGAGTTCAGCAGCTTCAGTGCAATTTTAAGGGATACATTAAAATCAAGAGGAAGAAATGATATCAAAACAGCCGCAGCGGAAGATATAAAGACGGAACTTGTCAGCAAAGCGGAAATCAAGCTTATGATTAACAACAGCAAGGATCCGGAACCTGTATATGTGGAGGATGAGAAGCCGGCAGCTGAAAAGGATATAAATGTCGAGGTTGTAATTGCTGAGGATGTAACCGATAAGGATGCAATTGTAAAGGAACTGCTGAAGAAGCTTGAAAAACTGAATAGCATGAAGGATGGAGATGACAGCGGCGGAGAAAAGCAGGCAATGCTTGAAGAAATTAAAGAATTGCTTCAGGAGCTTATGGAAATCCGGACTGAAATTTCCGGAGAGGAAGCTGCAGTTATCTGTGCAATGATGTCAGAGTTTGAGAATGTTCCTGAAAAGCTACGGGATGAAATAATAACGGTTTTTGAAAAGCCTGTCGTAATGAAAAATGACATCATTCCGACAGAAGGATTTACTGCAGAAAAAAATCCGGAGAAAGACGCTGCGGCAAAAATAGTGGATGCAAAGGATAACCTTGGAGATGAGAGCCAAAAGCCGGAGGCAAAACCCGTATCCTTTAGCAAACCTTCGGTTCCGGAATCAAAAGATAACGAATCGGAAACAGCTGCAAAGGAAGAAAATATAAAAGCAGCCATAGATGTCAAGATTGAGAAGGTGACTGCAGAAGATAATCCGGAAAAAGGCCAGGAAAAGGGTAAAAGCAGCAGCAGCAAGGAAGCAGCAGAAGAAACACATGATACGGTTAAAATACCCCATAATAAGCCGGATGTGGAAGGGCCTGCTGTAAGACAGGAACAAAATGTTGTATTCGACAAAATCGAGACAATTAAAAATCAGACTGAAATACCAAAAGCACAACCTGTGGGCAAGATTGAAATCATCAACCAAATAGTAAAAAAGGCTGAAGTAATACTTACCGGGGCACAGTCAGAAATGAGAATGCAGCTGGAACCTGAAAACCTTGGAAAACTGACATTAAGTATTTCTGTGGAACGAGGTCTGATTACAGCAAAGTTTACAGCGGAAAGCTACGAGGTCAAGCAAACCATTGAGTCTAACTTTAATGAGCTTAGGGACATGCTTCAGGATAAAGGATTGAACATACAGAACTTAAGTGTTTCAGTCGGCCATGAAAGCAAGGAATTTAACTTCAGTAATAATCATGAGACGTGGAGGGACAAGCTTAAGGCAGGAAGCAAAAATATGAGGCATGACACATATGGCGGATATCAGAATGAGATCGGGACAGAATCAGCAATCAACCCCTACAGTATCCATTCAGGTAGATTTGATCAAAGAGTATAGGAGGTGAGAAAATGGCAATAAGCGGAATAAGCGGCCAGTACACTGTATATGATCCTGACAAACCGAAGGAATACAACAGCAACCTTGACAAGGATGCGTTCCTGAAAATACTTGTAACACAGCTAAAATACCAGAACCCCCTTGAACCAAATAAGGATAACGAGTTCATAGGACAAATGGCACAATTCAGTGCATTGGAGCAATCACAAAATTCCAACAAGGCAATAAGGATGAATTCAGCCAACAATATGGTTAACAAGCTGGTTAAAGCCAGATACAAAGCTGAAGATTCCACAGAGACAAAAGAATTGATAGGCCTGGTAGAAAAGGTAATGGTAAAGGGCAGCGAAATATACCTTACAATTGACGCACTAGGTACGAAGTACGATGTCAAGTTTGATGATGTCAGGGAAGTTACTGAGCTTGAGAACTCTGTAGAGCAAATATACCTGATGAATCAAACAATGAGGAGTACTACAGCCTTCAATCTGATAGGAAAGAATGTCAAAGGCATATATGAAGAGGTTGAAAAAATTGACGGTACAGAAAGAATCAAAACAGTAGATATCGAAGGTATTGTTGAGAAGGTTCGAAGGGACGGCACATCAATATATTTGACTGTAAACGGAAAAGAAATGTACCTTGAGGATGTGACAGAAGTTAACTAAGCCTTTGAAGAGGTGAAACAAATGAGTGTAATATATAATAACAAACCCATAATCCCCATAGGTAAACCGGTTCAAACCCCAAAGCCTGCAGTTAACAAGCCGGCAGATAAAGGTACAAGCTTCGACGCTGTATTGCAGCAGGAATTATCGAGACAATCGGAAGTGAAATTCTCGAAGCATGCGGCAGAAAGACTGCAGATGAGGAACATACATCTTACAAAGGATGATTTGAACAAACTGAACGAAGCAGTGAACAAGGCAGCAGAGAAGGGTGTAAAGGAAACACTGATAATAATGGGCAATGCAGCTTTCATAGCAAATGTAAAGAATAAGATGATAATTACAGCTGCTGCTGAAGAAAACCTGAAGAACAACGTATTCACAAATATCGACGGTGCAGTAATAATATAAGCCGGACCTTTTTAAGGAGGCTTAGCCTTTCGGAACGACAGAAGAAAGGCATACTAATAATTAAGGAGGTCATTTATTATGATGAGATCCATGTTTTCCGGCGTATCGGGACTCAGGGCACACCAGCTCAAGATGGATACGATCGGCAACAACATAGCAAACGTAAATACAGTAGGATATAAATCACAGAGGGCAACCTTCCAGGAGGTTTTCAACCAGACATTAAGGGGAGCAGGCTCCCCGCAAGCAGGCAAAGGAGGCACAAATCCTCAGCAGGTTGGTCTCGGAATATCCCTTTCCTCAATTGACACCTTCCATATAAGAGGTGCGGTACAGAGGACGGACAACTTGACAGACCTGGCAATAAACGGAGACGGATTTTTTATACTTTCAAATTCAGCGGATGGATTGAGCAGGTCCTATACAAGAGCGGGAAACTTCTCACTGGATGACGACGGCAACCTGGTTGCCGCAAACGGATACAGAGTACTGGGCTACATGGTGGACCCGGATACGAATGTCCTGAAGAGCCAGCTGGAAGGGATAAAGATATCAAAGTCAGAAATGGTGGCGGCAAAGAAAACTTCATATGCTAATTTTGAAGGAAACCTTGACAACAGCATAGAGAAATTAACAGCAACAACAGTACCGACTTTTGGCGGCGGTACAATAACCATACCTTCCGGAACCAAGTACTGGGAGACCACCACAACAGTTTATGACAGCTTGGGCGGGAAGCATACCCTTAAATACACATTTGTCAGGGGGCTTGACGAAAATGGTACTATAGATGCAGCTGAAGATAGTGACTGGTGTGTATTTATATATGATCAGGATGCAAAAGCATACTACAGAAGTTCAGGCACAGGCAAAACATCAATGGATACAACGACTACAACAGGGGTTGATGCCGTACAGGATTTCGCTTTTCATCTGAAATTTGGTCCGGATGGATTATTGAGTACAACAGACAGCGAAAATGGAGGCAAAGTGAAGCTGACTGTTCCAGGCAAAAATGGTTCAGGCGATATTGCAGGAATAGATATTGATTTCACCAAGCTTACCCAATTCGCCAATGAATCCAATGCGGCTGTAACCAGTTCCGACGGATACCCGCAGGGCTCCTTGGACACCTTCAGCATAGGTCCTACGGGAGAGATAAACGGAATATTCACAAACGGCATGAGCAAAATAATCGGGCAGATTGCACTGGCGGTGTTCAAGAATCCGGCAGGCCTTGAGAAGACAGCGGAGAACATGTTCCAGGTAACACCCAACTCAGGAGATCCTATTATAGGGCTTCCCGGCTCCAGCGGACTTGGTTCACTTAACTCAGGCACCCTGGAAATGTCGAATGTAGATATATCCAATGAATTTGCCGAGATGATCAGCACTCAAAGAGGCTTCCAGGCTAATTCAAGAATAATAACAACCTCGGATGAAATGCTGCAGGAACTTGTTAACTTGAAGAGATAGTTTTAATTGCAAATCCCTGGGCCTTGTGCCCGGGGATTTGTAAAATATTGAAAGGACGCGGTCTTATGATAAAGGTTACAAGACTCAATGGAATTGTTTATTATTTGAATTGCGAACACATTGAAACAATAGAAAACACCCCTGATACTGTTATTACCTTAAGGGACGGTAAAAAATTGTTGGTTTCTGAAACTCCGGAGGAAATAATTGAAAAAATTATCGAATATAAAAAGAGGATTTTTGACCTTTCATCGCTAATTAATAAAGATAACTTCTAAAGTGAGGTGCAAATAATTGGATTTCTCGTCAGTTATTGGGTTAATTTCGGGAATTGTTGTAATAGCAATAACTATCTTTATTAGTGGAGATTTGATGGGTTATATTGACATACCATCAATCATATGTACATTTGGAGGCACTTTAGCAATGACAGTTATGGCATTTCCCGCAAATAAGCTCAAAGAGGGGTTTAGTGCCCTAAAGCACGTTTTCTTTTACTCGGAGACCAACGCCGAGTATGTGATAAAATCAATAATTGACTTGGCGAATACTGCACGGAAAGAAGGCCTGCTTGCTTTGGAGGAGGCTGCACAACAGCTTAAAGATGATTTCCTGCAGAAGGGAATATTGCTGATAGTAGACGGCACTGATCCGGAGCTGGTTAGAAACATATTGGAAACAGAGCTTAATTTTATTGAGGAGAGGCATAAGAGCAGCCAAGGAGTTTATGAATTTATGGCTGCTATAGGACCCGGTTTTGGTATGCTCGGAACTCTCATAGGACTTATAAACATGCTGGCAAACCTTTCAGATCCGTCAACAGTAGGCCCGAATATGGCTGTCGCGATAGTAACTACATTTTACGGTTCAATTATCGCAAATGTATTTTGTAATCCTGTAATCAATAAATTAAAAATAAGAAGCTCTCAGGAATCTCTTATGAAAGAAGTTATGCTTGAGGGTATGCTTTCGATACAAGCGGGTGAAAATCCAAGAATAATAGAAGAAAAGCTGAAGGCTTTCATGTCGCCGAAGCTTAGGAATATGCTTAACACTACAAAGGAACCTAAAGAAGGAGAGGAATAGTTATGGCTAGGAAGAGGCCTGTGGATGAGCCTCCGGCAGGAGCACCCGCATGGATGTCTACTTACGGGGATATGGTAACCCTTCTTTTGTGCTTTTTTGTATTATTATTTTCTTTTGCAACCCTGGATGTACAGAAGTTTGAGGCTATAGCACAATCCATGAGCGGCTCACTCGGTGTTTTGGATTCAGGAATGACCTTGAGTATGGAACCCCTTGTAAATTCCTTTCCGGCTGATTCTCCCACGGAAGAAACGGAAGAATTCCAGAAACTGTATGAAGAGATGAGTGAGTATATAAAAGAAAACAATCTGGAAGCGAGTATTACTCTGCGCCTGGATGAACGGGGGCTTCTGGTCAGGTTTATGGATGATGTTCTTTTCGACTCGGGCAAGGCGGACTTAACACCCAGCGCAAGGGATATTATCAATAAAGTGGCTGAGATAATCAGGCAGAACGACAAAAATATCAGAGTTGAAGGACATACGGACAATGTACCGATAAATACCTTCAGGTTTCCGTCAAATTGGGAGCTTTCAACTACCAGGGCGGTTAATGTGGTCAAATATCTTATAGAGGAAAATGGGATTAATGCATATAGGTTGTCTGCATCCGGTTATTCGGATCAGCATCCTGTTGCTGACAATAATACGGCGGAAGGTCGGCAAAAAAACAGAAGAGTCGACATGGTAATACTCAGAGACGATATTAAGGATTTCAATCCATAATTCTTGGGAGGGAGACGGAATGAAGCGAAATATTATCCTAATAGCGGCTATTGTGCTTTTACTTTTGGTTATAGTATCAGGTATAATAATATATATGCTTTTAAATACACCAAAAGAAGCAAAAGAGGAACCTATAAAAATCGACAAGAATGTAATGATGATTTCATTAGGCAATTCCTTTGTAAATAATGTCAAAGACAGCAAAAAAATATGCAAATTGACATTTAAAGTGGAAATCGACAAAGAGGTTGCCGAATTGGTTGCTTACAGGGAGTCAGAAATCAGGGACAGAATAAATGCACTTGTAAGGTCCAAGACCGAAGCGGATCTGGAAGGAAAAGAAGGGCAGGAAAAGCTTCAAAAGGAAATTGTTGAAATCATACAAAAGATCATTAATTCAAAGAAAATAAAAAATGTATATTTTGACGAGTTCATAGTGCAGTAGAGAAGGAGGTGGCTTTGTGTCCGAGGTTCTTTCGCAGAATGAAATAGATGCGCTTCTTAGTGCGCTGAATTCAGGAGAAATAGATGTTCAAGAGATAAAAGAAGAAAAAGAAGAAAGAAAAGTCAGGGACTATAATTTCAAGATACCGAACAAGTTTGCAAAGGACCACACAAGAACTCTCCAAATCATGCACGAAAATTTTTCAAGACTGTTGCAGACATATCTCTCAGGGTATCTTAGGGCATTAGTTCAAGTCGAAGTTCTTTCGGTTGACCAGCTGACATATAATGAATTCACCAACTCTATGCCTAATCCGTCAGTGCTTGGTATTGTAGAGTTTGCCCCTCTAAGCGGGTCAATAATAGTTGAAATGACACCGGCGATATCATTTGCCATGATAGAGAGGATTCTTGGAGGTACAGGTAATGCCTTCGAAAGAGTAAGAGGTTTTACCGAAATAGAGCTAAGCCTCCTGGAAAGAATAATTACTCAGATTATCAACTTTTTTAAAGACCCATGGAAAAATGTAATAGAATTGAGGCCAAGACTTAAGAAAATAGAGACAAACCCGCAATTTACCCAGATACTGTCACCTAATGAGACTGTTGCGCTTATAACATTAAATACCAAGGTCGGAAATATTGAAGGAACGATTCATATTTGTATTCCGCACCTGGTTATTGAACCGGTAATTCCCAAATTAAGCACCAAATTCTGGTTCTCAGGCATTCACAAGGAAATGACAGGCAGTGATTTGAAGATAATCGAAAAGAAAATTCAGAGCACCCTGCTTCCCATAAGAGTTGTACTGGGGGACAGCGAGATTACTGTAAGAGACTTCCTGGGGCTTGGAGTGGGCGATGTGATACAGCTTAATACATCAGTACATGATGATTTGAAGATATATGTAGGCAATCTGAAAAAATTCAGCGGCAAGCCCGGATTGAAGAAGAACAAGGTATCAGTAAAGATTACAAGAATAGAAAAGAAAGGAGATGATTACGATGAGTGAGATGCTGTCACAGGAAGAAATAGACGCCCTGCTTAAGGGAGATAGCGCAACAGCGCCTCAAGATAATTCATCTTCTCAAGCCGGTTATGATAATGTTCTTACAACAGAAGAAATAGATGCTCTGGGTGAGATAGGAAATATCAGCATGGGTACTTCGGCTACGACGTTGTTTACTCTCCTGAACAACAAGGTAAGCATAACAACGCCAAAAGTATCGGTTGTTACATGGGATGAGCTATCAAAACAATATACGTCTCCGTATGTTGCAGTGCAGGTTCAATATAAAGAGGGTCTTCAAGGGTCTAATTTGCTTATATTAAAAGAGGATGACGTAAAAGTAATCACAGATTTGATGATGGGAGGTACGGGGGAGAACACACCCGGCTCGGTAGGCGACCTTCAACTTAGCGCCATAGGGGAAGCCATGAATCAAATGATTGGATCATCCTCAACTTCCTTATCTGCAATGTTCAATAAGAGAATAGATATTTTCCCTCCCCATGCATTTTTATTATACTTTCAGAACTTCAGCGAGCTGGAGCAATTCAAATCAGACGAAAAAGTGGTCAGAATTGCTTTTAAGATGGAAGTTGGAGATGTAATAGACAGTGAAATAATGCAGCTTTTACCGATAGATTTTGCAAAAGAGCTTGTAAAAAGCCTTATGGACAATATTTCAGCTGAGCCTGAACCAATATTCACAGGCAAAATCGAAGAGCCTCAAGTGAAGCGGCCGGCCGTTAATGATTCTGTCAGTCAGCCAAAGAAGCCGGAAAGCAATAATATACTCAGCAACGGGTATGAAGAAAGGCAGGACCACGAGCCTGCTATAAGAAGAGAGGAACGTAAAGTGGTCAATGTTCAGCCAGTACAGTACCAAACCTTTGATGTCGAACAATTGAGTGCCGAAAAAGAAAGCATAGAGCTTATAATGGATGTTCCGCTTGAAATCACAGTTGAGCTGGGGCGGACCAAAAAATTGATAAGAGATATTCTTGAGTTCAGCCCGGGTACAATTCTTGAGCTGGACAAGCTTGCAGGAGAACCGGTGGATATATTGGTAAACGGCAAATACATTGCCAAGGGCGAAGTAGTAGTAATTGATGAAAGCTTTGGTGTCAGAATCACTGATATTGTGAGTGCATCGAAGCGTCTTAGCAAAATTCAATAGTCAATATTTTAACATATACAAGGAGGAAGTAATTAAATGGCTAACGGTATACTGATTGTTGACGACGCGGCTTTCATGAGAATGATGATTAAAGATGTATTGTCAAAAAACGGCTTTGAAATCAGCGGTGAGGCTGAAAACGGCGCAAAAGCTATAGAAAAGTTCAAAGAGACCAATCCGGATTTGGTTATAATGGATATTACTATGCCTGAAGTTGATGGAATACAAGCCGTAAAAGAAATCAAAAAAATAAATAATGCTGCCAAGGTTATAATGTGTTCCGCCATGGGACAGCAGGCTATGGTCATAGAAGCAATACAAGCAGGAGCAAAAGATTTTATAGTCAAGCCCTTCCAGGCAGAAAGGATTATTGAGGCAGTAAAGAAGGTATTGGGATAAGAAGGAGCAGGTTTGTATGAATACAGGCAGTGCAATATATGGAATTCTATATTTCCTATTCATGTCAGCTGTTATTCTGGCTGCCGCTTATTATGTTACAAGATTTTTGTCAAAAAGAAGCATCAAGAATGCCGGAAATAAGAACCTTAAGATATTGGAAGCAGCACCTCTTGGCTTTGACAAAAGTATTTTACTGGTTAAAGCAGGAGAACAATATCTTCTGCTGGGAAGCACACAGAAGAGCATAACCCTGCTTTCGGAGTTAGACCCGGAAAAACTTTCAATTGCAGATGATGAAAGTTTTGAAGCGTATTTGAACAGCTTTCAGGAAGAAAACAAAACCGGGATGAACTCAATAAAAAATAATCTAAATAAGCTGAAATCAATTGTTAGAGGTAACAGAACAGATGTATAAGAAAAACGGTATTATAAAAATTATATTGATTTTGGTATTGATATTATTAATGGGAATTATTGATGTTTGGTGCGAACCTCTGCCGATACCCAAAATAGGACTTGATATAGAGACTGCCGAAAATCCTCAGGACGTGGCACTGAGCATGCAGATACTTTTTATACTTACTATTATTTCCCTTGCACCGTCAATACTGATTATGCTTACCTCTTTTACCAGGATAATAATTGTACTTTCATTTACAAGAAATGCCCTGGGTACACAGCAGATGCCTCCCAATCAGGTGCTTATAGGACTGGCACTATTTCTGACCTTCTTTATAATGTCACCGGTAATAACAGAAATCAATGAAAATGCATTCACACCGTTCACAAACGGAGAGATCACACAAGAGGCTGCAATTGAAAAAGCTGCAGAACCTATACGCAATTTTATGTTTAAGTATACAAGAGAAAAGGATCTTGCATTATTCCTGAATCTGAGCCAAGTGAAACAACCCTTGGCCATGATTGATATACCAACCTCTGCGCTTATACCGGCCTTTATTATAAGCGAGCTTAAAACAGCCTTTGAGATTGGTTTTTTCTTATATATACCTTTTTTAATGATAGATATGATTGTATCAAGTACACTTATGTCAATGGGTATGATGATGCTGCCGCCAATTATGATTTCAATGCCTTTTAAGATATTACTCTTTGTTTTGGTTGACGGCTGGAATCTGATTGTAAGATCTCTGATTATGGGATTTAATTAGTTGAGGTGTAGTCTATGGATCAAAGAATAGTAATTGATGTTGCACAGGAAGCAATAAAGTCTGTATTGCTGGTTTCAGCGCCAATACTGGGATTGGGGCTTCTGGTCGGCCTAATTGTGAGCATAGTGCAGGCAACAACACAGATACAAGAGCCTACTTTATCATTTATACCGAAGATAATAGCTGTTTCCTTGACTATGCTGGTCTTTGGCCCATGGATGATGAACATAATGTATGAGTTTACAGTAAGGCTGTTCGAGAATATACCCTCTTATATTAAATGATTATGGATAGTATTAGTGTTATTCTGGTTGATAGATTCCTGGTACTGCTGCTGGTATTTATAAGAATGATCTCTCTTTTCGTAATAACACCGGTATTTGGAAGGAGAGAGATGCCGGCATATTTGAAAATTGGACTTGCATTTTTCTGTTCTTACATAATGGTTCCTTTGCTGGGAGATGTCAGTATAGAATATTCCAACCTATTCAGCTTTGCAGCAATTGCAGCCAAGGAATTTCTGGTGGGGATTATTATTGGATTTGTAAGTTTTATGGTTTTTTCAGCCCTTTATCTGGCAGGACAGATAATTGACATGCAGGTTGGCTTCGGAATGGTGAATGTTCTTGATCCGACTACGAATACTCAGATTCCTTTGATAGGAAACTTTATATATATTCTGACCACAATACTTTTTCTTGCAATTGACGGGCATCATGTACTTCTGGCTGCATTGTACAAGAGCTATAGTATTTTGCCTATTGACGGTTTTGCTTTTACCGAAGCTATGACAAATAATATTGCTGCTATTTTTGCTGAGGTATTCCTTATAGGATTCAAAATAAGCATTCCGGTATTGGCTGCTACTCTGATTGCCGAGGTTGCCCTTGGGATACTCTCAAGAACTGTTCCTCAGATGAATGTATTCATCGTAGGACTTCCCTTGAGAATTGGTATAGGCCTTATTACACTTTACATAATGATTCCTGTGTTTTTACAGATAATTACTGTTGCCTTTGACAGGATGTATGGCTATGTCTACTTGATAATAAGGAGTATGGCTAAGGGATGAGAGATTATGCTTATTTTAAGATAAATCTTCAGCTGTTCGGAGAAAAGACCGAACCCGCAACCCCAAAGAGAAGGTATGAGCTGCGGCAGAAGGGCCAGATTCCAAGGAGCAGGGAGTTGGTGACAGCAGTAGTACTGCTGATTTCATTCTGGAGCTTAAGGCTTCTTTCTGAATATATATTTGGTGATTTGATATTTGCAGTAAGGAATTTCCTGAGTTTTCCCAAGGATATTGATTCCAGGTTTACCACTAATGAAATTATGCGTATATTTCTGCAGAACCTGTTAATATTTGCAAAGATTCTTGCACCAATACTGCTGATTATTGCTCTTTGCGTAATTATAGTGAACTATCTGCAGATTGGCTCTGTATTTACTGCGAGGCCCTTAATGCCGAATATAAATAAAATTAACCCCATTGAAGGCTTCAAAAGGCTGTTTTCAAAAAACGCTTTTGTGGAATTACTGAAATCTATTTTTAAAATCGGAATAATTGGATTCATTATTTATGACTATCTCGTTGATAATTACAAAGTAATTCCTGAATTGCTGAATATGAATGTTGAAAGTACAATGGTATTCATCGGGGATACAATTATCAGTGCTGGTATTAGGGCTGCTGTGGTGCTTCTTATCCTCTCAATTTTTGACTATGCTTTTCAGAGATGGAGTTTTGAACGAGATATAAGAATGACAAAACAGGAGATAAAAGACGAATACAAGCTTACTGAGGGCAATCCTCAGATAAAATCAAAGATTAAAGAAAAGCAAAGGCAGCTTTCTCTGAGAAGAATGATGGCAGAAGTTCCATCCGCTGATGTAATAATAACAAACCCTACACATTTTGCTGTTGCTGTCAAATACGAGGAGGCTGTTGCAGATGCCCCGCTGGTAATAGCAAAGGGAAAGGACCTTATTGCTGAAAAAATCAAGGATACGGCAAAACAGAACAATGTACCGATAGTAGAAAACAAACCTCTTGCTCAAGCCTTATATAAAAGCGTAGAAATAGGCTCACAGATACCCAGTGAATTGTACAAGGCAGTGGCAGAGGTACTGGCATATGTATACAGTTTGAAAGACAAATAGAAGGAGACCTCTATATGGGCAGATATAGTGATGTAATAGCAGTTTTAATTGTAGCTTTAATAATTCTTATAGTAATACCGGTTCCTACTATTTTGATTGATATACTGCTTACATTGAATATTTCATTGTCACTGGTTATTTTCCTGTTATCCATGTATATAAAGGATTCACTGCAATTTTCGGTTTTTCCGACAATACTTCTGATTACGACGCTGTTCCGATTGTGTTTGAATTTCTCCACAACCAGGCTGATACTGGGGGAGGGATATGCAGGGGAAGTGGTAAATGCCTTTGGCAACTTTGTAACAGGCAGTAATCCTATAGTTGGTTTTATAATGTTTCTTATTCTTGTTATAGTACAATACGTAGTTATTACAAAAGGTGCAGAGAGGGTTTCAGAGGTTTCAGCAAGATTCACGCTGGATGCAATGCCGGGCAAGCAGATGGCCATAGACGCAGACTTGAATTCAGGCCTGATAAATGAAATGGAAGCCAAGGAAAGAAGAAAGGCAATACAGCAGGAAGCTGACTTTTATGGAGCTATGGACGGAGCCAGCAAGTTTGTAAAGGGTGACGCCATAGCAGGCATAATAATTACTGTAATAAATATTATCGGCGGTTTTGCAATCGGTATGCTGCAAATGGACCTGGAATTTACCGAATCCCTTTCAAAGTTTACAAATCTGACTATTGGGGATGGTTTGGTTACACAGATTCCGGCACTGCTTGTTTCAATTGCGGCAGGCATGGTTGTAACAAGGGCGGCTTCAAATTCAGACCTGGGAACAGATATCATAATACAGCTTTTATCAGAACCAAAAGTACTATATATCGCATCAGGGGCATTGTTTATACTGGCATTCACCGGATTGCCTCCTGTACCGAATATTATACTGGCATGTTTACTGGCGTTTTTGGGATACACGCTTAGAAGGACTATAAAAGCGGCACAGAAAGAAGAGGAAATCAAAGCACAGGATGTTGAAGTGGAAGAAATCAGAAAACCTGAGAATGTTATGTCGCTGCTTCAGGTGGATCCGATAGAACTTGAGTTCGGATACGGGATTATACCCTTGGCGGATGTTAACCAGGGCGGTGACCTGCTTGACAGGGTTGTAATGATAAGAAGACAGTGTGCACTTGACTTGGGCTTGATAGTACCGGTCATTAGGCTTAGAGACAACATACAGCTTAAACCCAATGATTATGTAATAAAAATAAAAGGAATAGAAGTAGCAAGCGGAGAACTGATGTTCGACAATTATCTGGCAATGAACCCCGGCACTGCTGATGGTGAATTGGATGGAATAAAGACCACGGAACCGGCTTTTGGACTGCCGGCGGTATGGATTAGTGAAAACCAGAAGGAGAGGGCAGAGATGATGGGATATACAGTGGTGGACCCGCCTTCTGTAATTGCCACACATCTTACAGAAATCATAAAGAATCATGCACATGAACTATTAGGCAGACAGGATGTTCAAAGAATTATTGATAATGTGAAGGAAAACTATCCGGCACTGGTGGAGGATGTTATTCCCAAGCAGCTTAGCATCGGCGACATTCAGAAGGTTCTTGCCAACCTGCTGAAGGAAGGCGTATCCATAAGGGATATGGTTACCATTATGGAGACCCTTGCAGATTATGCACCTATGACAAAAGACACCGACATGCTTACCGAATATGTAAGGCAGTCGATGAGAAGAAACATTACCAAGCGATTTATTGTTGATATGCAGGCCAAGGTAATAACCTTGGATGCGACTCTTGAACAAACCATAATGGATTCAGTGCAGCAGACAGAATACGGTTCATATCTGAACCTTGAACCAAATGCAGCACAGCGGATAATAAATAATCTTCTTAAAGAGATGCAGAAGCTGGCATCAATGGGAGAACAACCTATAATACTGGCTTCGCCTATTGTAAGGCTATACTTCAAGCGACTGACCGAGCAGGTTGCTCCGGGGCTTGTAGTGCTGTCATATAATGAACTGGATCCATTGGTTGAGATACAATCCGTAGGGGTGGTGAGTATATAATGAAAGTAAAAAGATATGTTGGAGAAACAGCCCAGGAAGCAATGCAGAAAGTAAAATCAGACTTGGGAAGAGACGCAATAATATTAAATACAAGAAAGATCAGGAAAAAAGGTCTGGCAGGTTTCTTTTCAAAGCCCCTTATTGAAGTAGTTGCAACAATAGATAATGACATCTCCTCAGGGGTCAGGACAAATAATGCCAAGAATGAGCATAACATTGAAACAAATGAATTTATAAAAGAGCTTAATGAGAATTTGCAGGCCCAGAAGGGTTCATTAAGGGAGAATCCCAAGAAGCATACTCATGCAGATGATAAAGAGCTTATACAACAGGACTTCATGGAGCTTAAGAACATGCTGAACAAGGTTTACGACGCAGTTAAGGTGGATTATGAGAATACCAAATTATCAGATATAGTGAAGAAGTATTTAAAAACCCTTGAGGACAATGAAGTCGACAAGGTGATTATAAATGAAATAAAAGAGAAGCTTATGGAGGCCCTGGACTCTGAAAAACAGCAAAGCGACGCAATTGTCAGAAATACCATTTATAATATTTTGATGAAGTACGTTAAAGAACCGGAACCCTTTTCATTTGCGGGAGGGAAAAAGGTAATTATAGTCATAGGGCCTACGGGTGTAGGAAAAACAACTACTCTTGCAAAGCTGGCAGCCAATATGGTTTTGAATGAGAAAAAAAGAGTAGGGCTTATAACTTCGGATACATATAGAATTGCAGCGGTTGAGCAGCTTAAAACCTACAGTGAAATAATAGGAGTGCCCCTATCCATAATTTACACTCCTGGAGAGATTCTTAATGCTATAGAAAACTATGCCGATAAGGATCTGATACTTGTTGATACTGCAGGCAGAAGCCATAAAGACAAATATCAGCTTATGGAATTAAAAACCCTTATAAAGTCAAGCATCAACTATGAAGTATATATGGTAATCAGTGCAACCACCAAGTTCTCTGATTGCATAGAAATAATTAAGAATTACAGTTTCCTGGATGATTATAAGCTTCTTTTTACAAAACTGGATGAAACCTCAGCCTTCGGAGTGATATTAAATGTTGCTTATATCACTAAGAAGCCGATTTCATATATCACCACCGGACAAAGTGTGCCTGATGACATTGAAATTGCCGATAACGGCAAGATAATAAACTGTTTGTTGGGAGATAAGCTATATGAAAGATCAAGCTGAGAGATTAAGAGAAATAATTAGCAGCATTAAGAATTATAAGGATGATGAAAAAAGAACAGGCATGCTTACGGATAAACCTGGTTCAAGGGTAATTGCAGTAACCAGCGGTAAAGGAGGCGTAGGAAAAACCAACTTTACTGTTAACCTTGCCATAAAATTTGCTCAGATGGGCCTGAGGGTGGTTATAATCGATGCGGACCTGGGCCTTGCCAACGTAGATGTTGTTATGGGCAAAATGTCAAAATACAATTTGTCGGATGTTATAAACAGCAATAAGAACATACTTGAAATACTTGAAGAAGGTTATGACGGAGTAAAATTCGTGTCAGGAGGTTCAGGGGTTCAAGAGCTTGTAAAGCTGAACAGGACTCAATTGGTGGATTTGCTTATGAAGCTCGGCAAGCTGGATGAAGAGGCTGATGTAATACTTATTGATACGGGAGCAGGGCTTTCGGAAAATGTCATTAGCTTTGTACACGCGGCACGGGAAGTCATATTGGTAACTACGCCGGAGCCTACCTCCATAACGGATGCTTATGCTCTGATAAAAACCATTACGCACAAGGATAAGACAAAGAATATCAAAGTTGTTGTGAATAGAGCAGATAACGCAGCTGAGGCTTTTAATATTCTCGATAAGCTTAATGTTGTAACACAGAAATTTCTTGGAGTAAAACTGCAAAAACTCGGCTACATACTGAATGATGCTTGTGTTACAAAAGCAGTCAAGATTCAGCAGCCATTCGTGATAAGCTTTGCCAGAAGTGAAGCATCAAAGAATATGAACGATATTGCTTTGACACTTATGGATAATAAAGAATTGAACCCAAGCTCGGTTTCAGGAATAAAAATGTTTATAAACAAACTAACCAGCCTGTTCAATTAAATTCTCTGCCATGTAATTGCTTTAGCTTATTTAAGTAACTAATGCGGCTATGAATTGATTGCACTATAATTTGCACTAATAATTCATAAGGGGAATTGTTATGAATGATTTAAAGAAATGCTATTCAATCGGAGATAAAGTACAAATTGACTATACGAATGCGGTAGGAGAAGTACAGGAATTTGTCAGTCAGATAGTTGACATTCATGAAGCGGGGTACATCGATATATTGATACCGATTTATAAGAGAATGAATGTGCATATAAGAAATGGCTCTTTTCTGAAGCTTGTCGCAATGAAGGGGGATGCAACTTATGAGGTCAGGACGGTACTTCAAGATAAGCTTTTTGGAAGCATACCTCTTCTAAGGCTTAAAGTAATTTCTGAAGTAAAGAAAATTCAGAGGAGAGATTATTTCAGGCTGAAAGTGTTCAAAGAAATTGAGGCCAGATCGGTGATTGACCTTGAAGAGGAAAAGTATGGCGAAAGCTTTAAGTGCAATTTGCAGGACATAAGTGTAGGAGGGCTTATGTTCAGTTCAAGAGAATATTTCAATGAAAATGATACACTGGAGTTCACCTTAAACCTTAACGGCACAACGAAGGTTGTACTGGGAGTAATTGTACGAAGAATCCTTAATGACAGCTACAGAGCCCCCTATTCATACGGAGTAAAGTTTAAAGATATAAATATGACTGACAGAAATGCAATTAGCAAGTTTATATTTGAAGAACAACGCAGATTAATTAAGAAGGGATTAATATAATATGATTACCCAGGATGAAGGAAAGATCAGAGTACTTATCATAGACGATTCCGCATTTATGAGAGTCGTGATTTCCGACATGATTAAGAGTGATGCGGATATTGAAGTAGCAGGCACAGCAAGAAACGGCAAAGAGGGGTTGGAAAAAGCAATACTGTTGAAACCGGATATTATAACGCTGGATATTGAAATGCCGGTAATGAATGGACTTGAGACTCTTACCGAACTGATGAAGCTAAAGCCTGTACCAAAGGTTATAATTCTGTCCAATCTGAGCCATGAGGGCGGAGAAGCTGCTATCAGAGCATTCGAACTGGGTGCCCTTGATTATGTTGTAAAACCGGTCCGTTCATTTATGGAGTTTGATGCGGAGCAGATAAGGGAAGAATTAATCAATAAAATAAAATCAATTTGCAGATCGAAGACGGTATATTTCCCTCATATAAAGTCAGATTACAAGCCGCCTTCTATTGTCAGGAAAGTTAAGTACAAAAGCGGCTCTGACGGATATCCGGAATACATTGTAGCCATAGGTGCTTCCACGGGAGGGCCCAAAGCCCTTCAGGAGATTGTGACAAAACTTCCTGAAGATATACCTGCCGCAGTACTTATAGTACAGCATATGCCTCCGGGCTTTACAAAGTCCCTTGCAAACAGGCTGGATAGCTTGTCCATGATAAATGTAAAGGAGGCAGAGGACGGTGATGTACTAGCATCCGGTTGGGCTTATATTGCTCCGGGCAGCCATCATATGCTTGTAAAAAGCAGTAATGACAATAGGTACAAAATCCTTCTGAACAAAGAAGCACCGGAAAACGGCCACAGGCCTTCAGTAAGTGTTATGATGAAGTCAGTGGCGGAAACAGGGCATAACAACATTATCGCGGCCATGCTGACAGGTATGGGAAGTGACGGTAGTGATGGGATCTTGGAAATAAAGAAGGCAGGAGGAAAAACAATTGCACAGGATGAAAGAACCTGCGTGGTTTACGGAATGCCTAAATCAGCAGTCAATATAGGCGCTATAGATACTATAGCACCTTTACACGGGATTACGGGAGAAATTTTAAAATGCATGGGGGTGTAATACTTTGGACGTGAATCAATACCTGGAAATATTTATTGAAGAATCCTTGGAACACTTACAGGAATTAAATCAAAACCTATTGAGCCTGGAAACGAATCCTGGTGATATGAAAACACTTAACGAAATTTTCAGAGTTGCTCATACATTAAAGGGAATGGCCGGTACAATGGGATTTACAGGGATTGCTAACCTGACTCACCAGATGGAAAATGTTCTGGATGCAATTAGAACAGGTAATATTGAAGTGAATTCCTCTATGATTGACATCCTGTTTGAATGCCTTGATTATCTTAGTAATTCCATAAACACCATATCCGCAACCGGACAAGAAAGCAGCGATAATGCAAATTCAATTATTGCAGGCCTTAATAGTATGCTGACGAAAAGGCCTGAAACAAAAACGGATGAGACATCCATCAATAAAGACCCTCAGGAAAGCAAAATGAAGTTTAATCAATATGATGACAATATAATAAAAAAGGCTGCCCAGCAGAACCTGGGAGTATTTAAAATTACAGTGGTGCTGTCAAAGGATTGCATGCTGAAATCGGCAAGAGCCTTTCTGGTATTTCAAACCGTTGAAAGATATGCGGAGATCTTCAAGTCTGAGCCGAAGGTTGAAGACATTGAAGACGAAAAATTTGATAATGAATTTACCATTGCAATAATTGCAAAAGAGTCTGAGGCGTTGATTAAGAAAGAGCTTGAATCCATTTCCGAAGTAGCTGAAGTCATATTTGAAAAGGTTGAAGTTCCTGAAGAGCAGGACATTAAAGATATCACCGGGGTTGATAATGAAGAAAAAGAGACATTTAAGTCATTAGTTGAAGAAAAGGAAACCGGGGATGACGTGCAGGGTAAAAAAGCCAGAATGGGAAAAACCGTAAGGGTTGATATCGACAGGCTGGACAAGCTTATGAACCTGGTAAGCGAACTGATAATTATAAAAACCAGGCTGGAGGGAGTAGGAACTGATTCAAAAAATCAGGATATGACAGAAGCTGTGGAATATCTTGAAAGAATTACTACCAGCCTTCATGATGCAGTAATGAAAGTAAGAATGGTTCCTATAGAAAGAGTGTTCAACAGGTTCCCCAGGATGGTAAGAGACCTTGCAAAAGGCCTTTCCAAGGATATTATCCTTAACATGTCGGGTGAAGAGACTGAACTGGACAGGACTGTCATAGACGAAATAGGAGACCCCCTTATACACCTGATAAGGAATTCCATCGATCATGGAATTGAAGAAAAAGATGAAAGAATAAAGAATAACAAGCCGTCAAGCGGAACAGTCAATCTAAGGGCATATCAGGACGGCAACAGCGTTGTTATAGAAGTGGAAGACGATGGAGCAGGAATAGACATAGATAAGATAAAACGAAAGGCGGTAGAAAGAGGCCTTTTGTCAAGCAGTGAAGCAGATGAACTGGATGAGAATAGTGCAATCGAACTGCTTTTCAAACCCGGCTTCAGCACTGCAGACAAGGTTTCAGGCCTTTCCGGCAGAGGCGTAGGACTTGATGTTGTCAAAACAAAAATCGAATCTCTTAACGGATTGGTTGAAGTTGAAAACTATAGGGGCAAAGGAAGCAAATTTATTATCAGACTGCCTTTAACTCTCGCAATTATTCAGGCACTGCTTGTAAATATCGGTGAAGAGAAATTTGCTATACCTCTTAATGTAATAAGGGACATAATTGTTATTGAAGCATCAACAATCAGAAATGTGCATGGACAAGATGTGGTTTTGAACAGGGGCAATGTTCTGCCGATAGTAAGGATTTCAAAGATGCTTGATGTAAAGAATGCTTCCAGTGATGACAACGAAGAACTGACTGCCGTTGTTGTAAAAAAAGGCGAAAAGAATGCTGCATTTATTGTGGACAGCCTTATGGGACAGCAGGAAATAGTTATAAAAACTCTTGGCAAGTTCTTGTCAGGTATTAGAAATATAGCAGGCGCAACTATACTTGGAGATGGACAGGTTGCACTGATAATTGATTCAAATTCACTGATATAAGGAGGTGCTTCTTTTGGAAACAGCAACATTTGCACGGCAATTTGTCATATTCAAACTGGAGAATGAAGAATATGGAATTGATATCCTAAGGGTTAAAGAAATCAAAGAAATGATGAGTATAACAAGGGTTCCAAATACCGCTCATTATGTGAGAGGCGTTATTAACCTAAGAGGAGAAGTGATACCGGTAATTGACCTGCGTAAAAGATTCAACCTTACCGAAGGAACAGACAACAACAATACCCGTATAATTATAGTATCAGTGGATGACATAATTGTAGGGTTTATTGCCGACTATTCCTCCGAAGTAGTTGAAATAAGCAGTGATGCGATAGAAGAAGCACCGGATGGAATCGGGAGCGTGGATCAGGATTATATTTCAGGTATAGGTAAAGTAGGCGAAAGGCTTATCATATTGCTGGATGTTGTGAAGATAATCACTAATCCGGCAGTTTAAAAAAGGGTGAGTAAAATGGGTATATCAATTGATGAATTGAACAGCCTGCAAATTGATGTTTTAAAGGAAATAGGAAACATAGGTGCCGGAAATGCTGCAACAGCTTTATCAAAAATGATATCAAAAAGAATTGATATGGATGTCCCCAAGGTAAATATCCTTGAGTTTAAAAATGTTGCAGAGCTGGTCGGAGGGCCCGAGACAGAGGTAATCGGCATTTATTTTAAAGTTAACGGAGATATTAACGGAAGCATTATGGTTCTGATCGACAAAAAATCGGCAAAGATGCTTGCAAACATGCTTATGGGCAGAAATGAAAATGAAGATGACCTGGATGAAATGGATTTATCCGCATTGCAGGAAGTTGGGAACATACTTTCCGGTTCCTATCTGTCCTCGTTATCAACTTTGACAAATTTGAACCTGACCATGTCTGTGCCTTCTCTGGCGATGGATATGGCAGGAGCGATAATAAGCGTACCCGTGATACTCTTCGGACAGGTTGGAGACAGGGTAATGCTTATTGAGACTGACTTATTTGAAGGCACATACCACGTAAAGAGCAATTTCTTCTTAATACCTGACGAGGATTCCTTTGAGATTCTTCTTAAGAGCTTGGGAGTATTTTAGTATGATTGATATAATTAAGGTTGGAATGGCAGATATGAATACGACATTTTGCCCAGGAGTGCTTACTACCCTAGGGCTTGGTTCTTGTGTAGGCATCTGCCTGTATGACCCGTCAACAAAGATTGCGGGATTGGTGCATATTATGCTTCCCAGCAGTGCTCAGATAAAGAATAACAGCAATGAAGCAAAGTTCGCTGACACAGGTATTGTAAAACTAGTGAATGAAATGATAAGAATCGGAGCAAAACGGAACAAGCTTGTCAGCAAGATAGCCGGTGGGGCACAGATGTTCAATTTTAATGATACCAGTGAAGTAATGAGAATAGGTTCAAGAAATATCACTGCTACAAAGGATACTCTTAAACTGTTGAATATTCCGCTTATTGCAGAAGATACCGGGGGAAACTATGGGCGTACTATTGAATTATATTCAGAAACTGGTATATTATTAATAAAAACCATAGGCTATGGAACTAAGCAGATTTAGATAAGTCCGGTATTTTGAATGTGGGGTTTAATATGAAAAAGTCTGATTTCATACCTATCTTAATAGTAATAACCGCACTTATTGTGAATGTTACACTGGGCATATACAACAATATTGATTTTTCTGTACTGATGATAAGATGCATTGCTGTTACCATAGTATTTGGTATATTTGGTTCCTTAATAACAAAAACTGTTTTGAATTTTATTGAGTATTACAGAGTGAGCATACATATCCAAGATAAAGGTGGAACGGTGTCGGCTGCCGGAAGTAAACTGGATATAAAAGTGCCTCCTTTGGATGATGAAGCACTGGAAGCAATCAATTACGACAATGACGATGAATTTGTCGAAGTTAATCCTGCTGATATGAGCAGATACAACAATAGCGACATGGATTAACTTATACTACTACACGGAGGTAATAACCGAAATGGCCAATCTTTGGGAAGTATATTCCAGGACAAAAGCTGCAGACATTCGAGAGGAGCTTATACTTAAATATACATATATAGTTAAATATGTTGCCGGGAGACTGTATTCAAGTTATGGAAGCAACGTAGAGTTTGATGACCTTGTCAGCTATGGAATATTTGGATTGATAGATGCAATCGACAAATATGATATTTCAAGAGGAGTCAAGTTTGAAACTTATGCACAGCTTAGAATAAGAGGTGCTATTATAGATCACTTGAGGGAAATAGACTGGCTTCCTCGCTCTGTAAGACAAAAATCAAAAGAACTGGAAAAGTCATATAGTGACTTGGAAAGCAAACTTGGCAGGCCTGCTACCGATGAGGAGATGGCGGAAAGCTTTGGATTATCGGTGGAAGACTTCCAAAAGAAGATACAGAGCATCACTACTTATTCAGTAGTATCTCTGGATGATTTGCTGGAGCAGAAAAGAGAAATTGTCAGCAATGAAGCGGACAAGCATTCCGATACTCCTGAAAATGTAATTGAAGATATGGAAATGAAAGAGATCCTTGCAGATGCGATAAGCGCTTTACCTGAAAAAGAAAAGAAAGTGGTTTCACTTTACTACTATGATGAGCTTACCTATAAAGAAATAGGAAAGCTATTGAATATTTCTGAATCAAGAGTCTCGCAACTCCATACAAAAGCAATTATCAGGCTGAAGAACAAATTAAGGGTTACATTTGAATGAGAGGATGGTGCTATTAATGGGTAATGAGTACATCATACTCGAGGGGAAGGATTATGAAAAGTTAATAGAAAAAGGAATGGAGCATTTTAGTGCCAAAAAGGAAGAACTCAATATTGAGGTTCTGGAAAGTAAAAAGAACCTATTTTCTTCTTATTTCAAAGTAAAGATAGCAAAGGCGGAGAATAAAACCCTGGAGATAATTGAGAACAATATTGACAGTATACTTAACGAGAATCTTAAATCAAACAATAGAAATATCGATTTTGATTTCAAGGAAGACGGAGTATATATTAAAGCAGATAAAGACGTTACATTAGTAGATATTGTAACCAAAATTGATTTGCGAAGAATTCAGAGCGTAGACCTGACAAAAATAAAGCAAATGCTCGAGATCGGAAGCTTCGACAATTGGATAAAAATAGCCGAACCCCAGGAAGAAAAGAAGATAGACAGCGAATGTATCGTAAAAGTGGCTAAGGATAAGATGAAGGCTTATATTGCTATAAGCAAACCCATAGGCGGCAAAGAGATTACAATAGATGCAATACATGAAGCACTTAAACAGAGCGATGTAAGATTTAATATTAAGGATGACTCAATTGAGAAAGCGGTTTCTCAGAAAATATATGACAAAGAAATACTTGTGGCTGAAGGAATAGAACCGCAGCCGGGAAAGGATGCGGAGCTTGTATACCATTTTGACACTTCCACAGAAAAGTCAATAAGTATAGATAAAGACGGCAAAATTGACTACCATGAGCTTTTCCTTATAAAAAATGTCAAGGCCGGAGAGAAGTTGGTAACTCTTATACCGCATACCTTAGGCATACCCGGTAAGAATGTATGCGACGAGGATGTTCCCGGCAAGGACGGAAAGAAGCTTGCTTTGCCAAGGGGAAAGAATGTTGTTACAAGTGAAGACGGGCTTGAAATGGTTGCTTCAGTTGATGGTGAGGTAAAAATCATTGACGGCAAGGTAAATGTCTTCTCCGTTTATGAAGTTAAGAATAATGTGGATAACTCAACAGGCAACATAAGATTTAACGGAAAAGTAGTAGTAATGGGCAATGTTTTGACAGGTTTCTTAATTGAGGCCGAAGGGGATGTTGAAGTTTATGGTGTTGTTGAAGGAGCTCAGATAAAATCCAAGGGCAATATCATACTTCATAGAGGAATACAAGGAATGAACAGAGGAGAACTCTATTGCGAAGGAGACCTTGTAGCAAAGTTTATAGAAAACAGCAAGATAGATGTAAAAGGAAATATCCAGAGCGATGCAATAATGCACAGCCAGATTACCTGCGGAAAGAAGCTGGAGGCAACAGGCAAGAAAGGTTTACTGGTTGGCGGTACTTTTAAGGTAGGCGAAGAAATAAAAGCAAAGGTTGTCGGTTCTCCGATGGCGACGATTACGGAACTGGAAGTCGGCGTCAACCCTGATATGAGGAATAAATTCGAAGAACTTAAAAATGATCTTAAGCAGGTTACGGATAATTTGGACAAGACAAGCAAGGCAGTTGAGCTTCTGACAAAAATGAGCAAAACTATGGAACTACCGGAGGATAAAAAGGTACTTCTCGCAAAATCCGTGCAGCTTAAGCTGCAGCTTCAGCAGAAGCAGGAGCAGATATTGAACGAACAGAATGAATTGGAAGTTTATTTCGAGGAGCTTTCAAAAGGAAAAATAAAGGTGTATGATGTGATCTACCCCGGCAGCAGGATAATAATCGGAAGCAGCATGATGTATATCAAGGATTCGATAAAGTTTGTCTCCTTTTGCAGAATGAATGCTGAGATAAAAATGCTTTCCTATAATGATATATGATAAATAATTGGGAGTGATTGTAATGTCTATACGTCCTGTTGACCTGCAGACAATTATACCTAAGCTTCCGGAGGTACAGAAGGCAAAAAACGCTGAAAATGAGCTTGAAAAGAATAATCTTAGTATTAATATGCATAAAGAACAGCAGCAGCAAGATAAAAACACGCAACAGATAGTTGAAACGAAAAAGGCTCAGGAGTCCAGGATTAACAAGGATGGAAAGCAAAACAGAGGGCAAGAGGAACAGAAGGGTGAACATAAGGACAGGCATCATGAAGATAATGAGGACAGCGAAAAAAAGAAAAGCAGTAACCCACTGACAAGAATAGATATAAGGATATGAACGAGGTGCTCAGATGATTAACTATGTATTATTGGCCGTTGGAGTATTTGTCATACTGGCTGCTTCAATAATGATTTTCCTTGATAAAGTAAGGGGCGAAGATATATATTTCAGTATGGACGTTAAAGAACAGGAGATAAAAAAGGTTATTGAAGACGCTGATGAAATAATATCCGAGCTTAATTACACATCAGAAATGGTAGTGCATGAAATTGAAGAGAAATTGAACAGCTTCAGGGAAGAATTGAAGAGCATCAATAATCCGGCTGCCATCACTTCACCGGCGGATAAAAAGACTGCAGCCCCTGTCGCACCAAGTGTCAGTGCAGCAAATAAAAAGAAAAAGATAATCAATGACGGTGATGATACAAATAAGTCTGTTGATGAAAAGCTCAGTCAAAAGCAATTATCGGTTTTTGAATATGCAGCCCAGGGCATGAGTGTGACTGATATTGCAAAACAGATGAATATAGGACAAGGAGAGGTTATGCTTATTTTGTCCTTGAAAAACGAGGTAGAGTAATGGGGAACTATAACCTGAAAAATATAATGCTTGGTTTGGGAATAGGCCTTGTACTTTCATCAATGATTAATATAAGCGCGGGAAGCAAGGAGCTGACATTGGAAGAAATAAAGAAAGAGGCACAAAAACATGGCCTTGTTGTTTTTTCAAAGGAAGAGATTATAGACAGCCAAAATAAAGATAATACTTCTCTCATTGAGAAAATCACGGTAGAAATCAAAAGCGGTATGAATTCCGAGAGTATAGCCGCTCTTCTCCGGCAGAAGGGTATTATTGATGATTCAGGAGCTTTCATTGATAAACTTAAAAAGGCAGATAAGGAAACAAAGCTTAAGGAAGGCACTTACGAGATACCCAAAGGCGCCGGTTATGATGAAATAATAAGCATACTTACAAAATGATATTACATAAATTTTATATAATTAGTTAGAATAAATACGGGATGCAGGGATTTGAAATCTATAAAAAAATTTATTGCCAATAAATATGTTATGTGATAAACTGTTAAAGGTGAAAAACACACATGCTCTGATCCTTCGGGGGAGTGCTTTTACAAAGTCCCCAAAGGATATGACGATCATGGAGGAAAAACTATAGGAGGTGAAACATTATGTCAGTAATTTCAATGAAACAGCTATTGGAAGCAGGAGTGCACTTCGGTCACCAGACAAGAAGATGGAATCCGAAGATGGCGGAGTATATCTTTACTGAAAGAAACGGCATATACATCATCGATCTTCAGAAAACAGTCAAGAAGGTCGAAGAAGCGTACAACTTCATAAAAGAGGTATCAGCTTCAGGCAAGGATATACTTTTCATCGGAACCAAGAAACAGGCACAAGAGTCAATCGAATCTGAAGCAATAAGAGCCAATATGTTCTATGTAAACCAAAGATGGTTGGGCGGAATGCTAACCAACTTTAAGACTATCAGAAAAAGAATTGAAAGACTTAATGAACTGGAGAAGATGGAAGAAGACGGCACTTTTGAAGTACTTCCGAAGAAGGAAGTTATCAATCTGAGAGCTGAAAAGGAAAAGCTTCAGAAGAATCTCGGCGGCATCAAGAACATGAGCGGCAATCCGGGAGCAATCTTTGTGGTTGACCCCAGAAAAGAAAAAATTGCAATTCAGGAAGCGCACATTCTTGGGATTCCGATAGTTGCAATAGTTGATACCAATTGTGATCCTGAAGAAGTCGACTATCCGATACCCGGAAACGACGATGCTATTAGGGCCGTAAAACTTCTTACTTCAAAAATTGCAGATGCGGTTATTGAAGCTAGACAAGGTGAACAGCTTGCTGAGTAACTGCTTGGTAAGCATATAAGGCGGCGAAAGCCGCCTTTTTCATAAATATCAAAGGAGGCGAAGAAAATGATTTCAGCTTCAGCTGTTAAAGAGTTAAGAGAAAGAACCGGTTCAGGCATGATGGACTGTAAAAAAGCTCTTACCGAAAGCAACGGAGACATGGAGAAAGCGATAGAAATACTTAGAGAAAAAGGACTTGCAGCTGCCGCAAAAAAAGCAGGCAGAATAGCAAGCGAAGGAATAGTTGACTCATACATACACGGAGGCGGAAGAATCGGAGTACTTATAGAAGTAAATTCCGAAACAGACTTTGTTGCAGCCAATGAAGAATTCAGGCAGTTTGTAAAAGACATGGCAATGCAGGTTGCAGCTTCCAACCCTTTATATGTAAAAAGGGAAGATGTTGACCCCAAGGTTATAGAAAAAGAACGAGAAATATACAGAGCCCAGGCATTGAATGAAGGAAAACCCGAAAAGATTATAGAAAAGATGGTCGAAGGCAGAGTCGAGAAGTTCTACAAGGAAATATGCCTTCTGGAACAGCCCTTCATTAAAGATACAGACAAGACAGTGCAAGAAGTACTTACGTCACTGATAGCAAAAATCGGAGAAAATATAACAATTAGAAGGTTTGTAAGGTTTGAAAGAGGCGAAGGCCTTGAGAAGAAAGAAGATAACTTCGTTGAGGAAGTAATGAGTCAGCTGAATAAATAAGGGAACACTTAGTGTTCTCTTTTTTTTGAAAAACAGAAGGATTTTTATTGGATTTGTAGAAATTTTATGCTTATATGTGCCATATGAATTCTAATGTAAATTACTTGGAGGTATAATATATATGAGTGACGTGAAATATAAGAGAGTGATACTAAAAATAAGCGGTGAAGCTTTAGCGGGGGATAAGTCATTCGGATTGAGCCATGACATGCTCCTGAACATTGCGGAAAGAGTCAAGCTGTTAAGGGAGCTTCAGGTGGAAGTAGCGATAGTAGTCGGCGGTGGCAATTTCTGGAGGGGCAGAACCAGTGAGGGAATGGACAGGACAACAGCCGATCATATGGGAATGCTTGCTACTGTCATAAATGCACTGGCACTTCAGGATGCATTGGAAGGAATAAATGTACCTACCCGCGTGCAGACAGCAATTGAGATGAGGCAGATAGCCGAACCATATATCAGAAGAAGAGCTATCAGGCATCTTGAAAAGGGAAGGGTGGTAATATTTGCATCCGGAATCGGCAATGCTTACTTCTCGACTGATACTACTGCCGCTCTCAGGGCAGCGGAAATAGAAGCGGATATAATTCTTATGGCAAAAAAAGTTGATGGTGTCTATGACAGTGATCCTGTTATCAATAAGGAAGCAAAAAAATACGACAAGCTGTCGTATATGGAAGTAATCAACAAGGGATTGGGCGTAATGGATTCCACAGCTGCATCTTTATGCCGGGACAATAAAATTCCCATACTTGTATTTGACTTGAAAAACCCCGATAATATAATTAAGGCTATAAAGGGAGAAGAGATAGGTACAGTAGTAAAGGAGGATTAACAGTATGGTAAAGGATATCGAAAAGAACATTCAGGAGAAAATGGAAAAGACCCTTTCGGTGTTGAAGCATGAACTTTCTACTCTTAAAGCGGGACGAGCAAATCCAAGTCTTCTGGACAGGATTTCAGTTGAATACTATGGAACCCCGACACCTTTGAATCAACTGGCAAACATTGCTGCACCGGAACCCAGAGTGCTTACTATAAGTCCATGGGATGCAAAATCTATTCCGTTAATTGAAAAAGCCATACTAAAGTCTGATTTGGGTATTAACCCTTCCAATGACGGAAAGATGATAAGGCTTGTAATACCACAGCTTACGGAGGAAAGAAGAAAAGACCTGGTGAAAGTGGTTAAGAAGCTTGGTGAGGAATCAAAGGTAGCAATAAGGAATATACGGCGGGATGCCAATGAACATCTTAAGAAGCTTAAGAAAGATGGAGAAATTACTGAAGACGACCTCAAAAAATCCGAAGAAAACATACAGAAAACAACAGACAAGTTCATTAAAGAAGCTGACAAAGCTGTAGAAGCGAAGGAAAAAGAAATCTTGGAGGTTTAGAGTATATTGGATAATATACCTCTGGTAATAGGATATACGCTGGATCATGCACTGCAGATAATCGGTGAAAAACAAAATATCATTATTGATTCAACCTCAACACCCTTCGAAGACAAAAAGAAAGAAAGACAGGGAAATTCACCTATTGTTGTCAGGCAGAAAATTGCGTGTGACAAAATAATACTTACGACATCATGTTTTAAATAGTTTCCCTCACCTCGAGGGATACTTTTTTGAGGAGGTTCTCTGATGCTTGTAGATATTGATAAGGGCAAGCTTCCTGTACATATAGCCATAATAATGGACGGAAACGGACGCTGGGCACAGAAGAAAGGCCTGCCAAGAGTAATGGGGCATAAAGCAGGCATGGAAGCTATAAAGAAAACGGTTAAGAGCTGCAGCGACTTGGGAATTAAGATACTGACCGTATTTGCCTTTTCGACAGAAAACTGGAACCGGCCGCAGGATGAAGTTAACTACCTTATGAACCTGCTGGTGGAATATATGAGAAAAGAAGTGAATTCACTCCATAAGAATAAAGTGAAAATAAAGTTATTGGGTGAGGCTGATATACTTCCTGACCAAACGAGAATTGAGATAGAAGAGGCTATCGAGCTTACAAAAAATAATAAAGGGCTTCAGTTCAACATAGCGCTGAATTATGGCGGCCGGGCAGAAATACTTAGGGCCTGCAAAAGCCTTATTAAAGACTTGAAGGCTGAAAATGTGGACATTGATTCCGTTGACGAAAAATTGTTTTCAAAATATTTATACACAGGCAGTGATCCTGACCCCGACCTTATAATACGAACAAGCGGCGAACAGCGGATAAGTAATTTCCTGCTATGGCAGGGGGCATACAGTGAACTGCTGTTTGTAGACCAACTCTGGCCGGACTTTGATGAAAAGGTGCTTCACAGTGCTATATTGGAATATCAAAACAGGAACAGACGTTTTGGTGCACTGAAGTAGTGGAGGTAAAAATGCTGAAAACAAGGGTTTTAAGTGCGCTGCTCGGTATACCGCTTATAATATTTATCTTGTATTCAGGAGGGCTGTATCTTTACCTGTTTACAGCAGCAGTCTCTTTGACAGGATTATTTGAATATTACAGAGCACTGAGCAACATAAATATAAATACAAACAAAATATTCGGATATATTTCAGTTATATTGTACTATATAATGTTTCTTCTTCCCATTGCCTTTGACAGGCCCGGGTTTTTGATTGCGCTTTCTGCCATCACATTGCTTACATGTGAAATCATAAGTCAGAAGCACAATATGACTGAAATCTCCATAAACATTTTTGGAATAGTCTATATACCTTTCCTGTTCAGCCACCTGCTCTTCATAGAAAATCTCAGGTATGGCAATGTAATATTGTGGCTTCCTTTCCTGACTGCATGGTTTACCGACACCTTCGCATATTTCGTGGGCATATATATGGGAAAGAAAAAACTGTGTCCGGGGATCAGCCCCAAGAAGACTGTAGAAGGTGCACTGGGCGGCATTGCGGGTTCTGTTGCATTCAGTATAATCACAGGTATTATATTAAAAAATTATGGGATTGAAATAAGGTTAGTTCATTTTATCATAACAGGTTTTCTCTGCGGTATTGCCTCAGAGATCGGTGACCTGGCTGCCTCTTATATAAAAAGGTATGCGGGAATCAAGGATTTCGGAAACATAATTCCGGGGCATGGAGGAATATTGGATAGGTTCGATAGTATTCTGTTTACCGCCCCGATCATTTATTATTATTTCGTTCTAATAGGAGATTTGATATAGTGAAAGTTTTATCTGTACTGGGGTCGACAGGCTCAATAGGCACACAGACCCTGGATATTATCAGAGAGAATAAGGAAGAATTCAGGATAGATGCGCTGGCAGCTAATTCAAATATTGACTTGCTGGAAGCTCAGGTAAGGGAATTCAGGCCAAAGATTGCTGCCATAGGCGATATGTCAAAATACAAAGAACTGAAAAGCCGTGTGGGAGGAATGGCCTATGTTGCCGCAGGACTGGAAGGAGTGGTGGAAGCAGCAGTTTATGAAAGCTGCGACACAGTAGTTTCAGCGATTGTTGGTATAGCGGGACTCATTCCTACATATAATGCCATAAAAACAGGTAAGAATATAGCACTTGCAAATAAGGAAACCCTTGTTACCGCAGGCAGGATAATAACCCGGGAAGTAAAGCGCAATAATGTGAATATGCTCCCGGTTGACAGTGAGCATTCTGCAATATTTCAATGCCTTGTCAATAGTAAGCACAGTGAGGTATCAAAGATCATACTGACAGCCTCGGGGGGGCCTTTCAGGACCAGTACTTCGGAGGAACTGGAGAAGGTTACTGTTCAGGATGCATTGAAGCATCCCAATTGGTCCATGGGCAGGAAGATAACGATAGATTCCGCAACTCTTATGAACAAGGGGCTTGAGGTTATAGAAGCCAGATGGCTGTTTGATATAATGCCTGAATCGATAGAAGTGTGCGTGCATCCGCAAAGCATTATCCATTCGGCGGTAGAATTTGTGGATGGTGCGGTTATTGCACAACTGGGACTTCCTGATATGAAAATTCCTATTCAATATGCCCTTACATATCCGGAAAGACTCCCAATGAGGGGCGAAAAACTCAATTTGGCATCCATAGGTGAATTGACCTTTTATAAGCCGGACATGGAGAGATTCAAATGCCTGAGGCTGGCATTCAGGGCTCTGGATATGGGAGACAGTGCCTGTGTCGTATTAAACGGTGCCAATGAAGAAGCAGTAAAATTATTCCTCTCGGGTAAAATCAGCTTTCCTGATATAGGAAATCTTATAGAAAAAACCCTTGATAAACATGATATAATTGAGAATATGAATATTGAAGAAATCTCAGAACTTGACCGCTGGTCAAGAGAGACACTGACCTATTTGTATGAAACGGGGTGTAACAGATAATGACGGTAATTGCTGCGATACTTGTATTTAATCTAATAGTATTTGTACATGAGGCGGGGCATTTTGCTGCCGCACGTCTCGGCGGCATAAAGGTTGTAGAATTCGCACTGGGTATGGGGCCGAAGATTATCAGCAAAAAATTCGGAGAAACAGTGTATTCCCTAAGGGCATTCCCTGTAGGGGGATTTTGCCTGATGCTGGGTGAGGATGAAGAAAATAATGACCCGGGTGCCTTTAATAACAGCCCGATGGTTTCAAAGATATCCTCAGTTGCATCCGGACCCGTTTTCAATATTATCTTGACAATTCTCATATACTCACTGGTAATTGCCCCGGTTACTGCTCCTATAATCGGTCAGGTGACCAAAGGAATGCCTGCTGAAACGGCAGGTATTAAGGCCGGAGAAAAAGTAGTCAGTATAAATGACGTAAAAATAAATGAATGGAAAGAAATGAAGCCTGAAATAGCAAAGCATGAAGGTGAACAAATCACCGTAACCCTTGAAAAAAACGGAGTCCAAAGAGAAGTAAGGCTTACTCCGGTTAAGAATCCCAACACTGAAGATATCGTAATAGGTGTCACTCAGAAGGTTGGCATTTCCGGATTTTCCATTAAAGAAGGAATAGATACGACTGTTAACGTATCAAAGATGATGCTGAGTTTTCTGGGACAGCTGGTAGTGGGCAAAGCTGATACGGATGAAGTAAGCGGACCCATTTCAATTATTGTTTACATGAATGAAGCTGCCAAAACAGGTTTCATAAGTGTGCTTTATCTTACTGCATTAATAAGCCTGAACCTCGGTATACTTAACCTGCTTCCTTTACCTGCTCTTGACGGAGGAAGACTGTTATTCCTATTGATTGAGCTTATCAGAAGAAAGCCTCTTCCTGCTGAAAAGGAAGGGATGGTGCATTTTGTCGGCCTTGTAGCACTGATGGCTCTATCAATATTCCTTATGTACAAGGATATTATAAAATTCAATTTAATAGATATTTTCAGGTAGGTCGTATTATGGGCGCATATACAAGGAAAATAAGAATAGGCGACAGATATATCGGAGGCGGAGAGCCAATCCTCATACAGTCCATGACAAATACCAGGACTCAGGATAAGCAGGCCACCATAGAGCAGATCAAAAGGCTGGAAGCCGCAGGCTGTGATATTGTCAGAATCGCAGTTCCTGATGCGGAAGCTGCAGAAGCAGTAAAAGATATTAAAAGCAGAATATCAATACCTCTGGTTGCCGATATTCATTTTGACTATCGACTGGCTATACAGTCAATTATCAACGGAGCCGACAAGATAAGGATAAATCCGGGTAATATCGGGGACAGCGAAAGGGTAAAAAAGGTTGTTGATGCAGCCAAAGAAAGGGATATCCCTATCAGGATAGGCATTAATTCAGGTTCCCTGGAAAAAGAGATTCTTGAGAAGTATGGGAGCCCTACAGCCGATGCGTTGGTAGAAAGCGCTTTGAACAATGTAAAACTTCTTGAGGATATGGACTTTAATGATATAGTGATTTCCATAAAATCTTCAGATGTAATGCTGACAATAGACAGTTATATAAAAGCCTCCAAGGCTGTGAGCTATCCTCTTCACCTGGGTATAACAGAGGCGGGAACATTGCTTGCCGGTTCTGTAAAATCATCGGTCGGACTGGGCATACTGCTGTACAACGGTATAGGGGATACTATAAGGGTTTCCTTAACAGGAGATCCAGTAGATGAAATATATGCGGCAAAAGAGATACTCAAGAGCCTGAAGCTGCTGAAAGAAGGCATAGAGATAATATCCTGCCCCACTTGCGGAAGAACCTGCGTGGACCTTGTCAGAATTGCAGAAGAGGTTGAAGAAAGAATAAGGGGAATAAAAGTTAAAAAGCCTATGAAGCTTGCCATAATGGGCTGTGCGGTAAACGGGCCGGGAGAAGCAAAAGAAGCTGATCTGGGTATTGCCGGAGGGCAAGGGGAGTTCCTGTTATTCCTGAAAGGCAAAATAGTCAGAAAGGTACCTCAGGAAAATGTTATAGAAGAATTAATTAAGGAGATAGAAGCTTTACAATCCGTATAATTTTTGCATGCTATGACAAAATAATGCGTAGTACCAAAAGGAGGAAACCCAATGAATGTAACGGCGGTAATTCCTGCTTATAACGAAGAACAAACGATAGCAGACGTAGTAAAGCGTGTAAAAAATATTGACAAGATCCAGAAGGTAATAGTAGTCAGCGACGGCTCCACCGACAATACTGCAGAAATTGCAAGGCAATGCGGTGCGGATGTAATTGAGCTTAATGAGAATGTCGGCAAGGGCGGAGCAATTAAAGCAGGAATTAATGAATGCGGAACGGAAATAATTTTGTTTCTTGATGCCGACCTTATAGGGCTTACGGAAAAGCACATCCTGGATCTCATAGAACCTGTAATTGAAAACAAGGCAGATATGACAATAGGAATATTTAAAAACGGAAGAATGGTGACAGATCTGGCTCAAAAGGTAACACCATACCTTTCCGGGCAGAGAGCAATCAGAAAATCAATTATTGACAGAATACCGAATATTGATATTACCAGATACGGCGTTGAGGTCGCCTTAACAAAATATGTTGATAAAAACAATATAAGGGTCCAGGAGGTAGACCTTCCTGATATGACTCATGTTACAAAGGAAGAAAAGCTGGGAATTATCAGAGGTGTTCAGGCACGCCTGAAAATGTACTGGGATATTGTAAAGATTCTAAGCAGCTATAATAAGAAATCAGGCAGCAGCAAATAGGCAAAAGCCTTCGGAGGTCAAAATGCAAAATGATATGAAACTTGATTCGAATTTTTTTCTGCAATATAAGGACAAGTTCGAACTGAAGAAAATCAGGGTTTTGAAAAAGACAAGGGAATGGGAGCTGATAATAAGCCTAAAAGGCTTTATTTCAATTCCCGAGCTTGGAGAAATAGAATCAACTATAGAAGAATACTTTAAGCTGAATAAGGTACGAATAATTATTGATGAGTCTTCTGTAAGCTTAAGCGCAGATGAACTTATCAAATCATACTGGGAGGACTTAAAAAAAGCTGTTATCGCAAGCAACCCGTCTTTTACGGGTTTTCTTATGGATTCAAATGTCCAGCTTGAAAATAACATCATTAAGATTACGGTAAAATCTGAAGAAGCAGCAAAATATCTCACTTCAAAAAAGTGCAACGATATAATTTCCCGGTATATCAGTGACTATTTCAATATCAGCCTGCATGTATCAATATGTGCCGATAGTGAAGAAAATTACTGCGAGGATGAGTATCTGAAGTGTTATTTTGAAGAGGAAAACAAAATAATAACTGAAGCCCTGAAGCCCGTGAAAAGCGACAGCAACGGCAAATCAAAGGAAAGTAAAGACGAACTGATAATGGGCAGGCCTTTCAAAGACACTCCTGTCAGCATCGCTTCAATTACTGAGGATTCAGGAAGAGTTACAATCCAGGGCTGCATATTCAACACGGAAATAAAAACATTGAATAACGGAAGAACAATCATAACCTTCAATATAACGGACAATACAAATTCAATAACGGCCAAGATTTTTCTGAAGGAAGAAAATGATTTCGCCAAATTGACTTCAAATATCACCGACGGCAGGTATATCGCCGTAAAAGGAGATATACAGTATGATAAGTTCATTAAAGAATTGGTAATATTCCCGGTCGGTATTACAGCAGCAGAAAAATCAATGCGTACGGATAATGCGGAAGTAAAAAGAGTTGAGCTTCATGCCCATACCGGAATGAGCGCCATGGATGGTATCTGTTCCGCGTCAGATCTTGTTAAAAGGGCAAAAGCCTGGGGACATAAGGCTGTTGCAATTACAGACCATGGTGTGGTTCAGGCGTATCCGGAGGCCTATGAAGCGTCTAAAATCCATGGGGTCAAGATAATATACGGAGTTGAAGGCTACTTTGTCAATGATGGGGTACCGATAGTTTATAATGCTGTAAACAGAAGCTTAGAAGAAGAATTCACAGTATTTGATATAGAGACTACCGGTCTTTCACCTATTAAAGACAAAATAACCGAGATTGGCGCAGTTAAAATAAAAAACGGCAGGATTACGGATAGGTTCTCAGAGCTCATCAATCCCGAAATACCGATTCCTGATAATATTACAAGACTAACCGGAATAACAGACTCCATGGTTAAAGACAAACCTGCAATCAGGGAAATATTACCGAAGTTCCTTGAGTTTGCGGGTGATTCACCGCTGATAGCACATAATGCAAACTTTGACAGCGGCTTTATCAGGGCAAAAGCGGCAGAATCGGGATTAGCATTCGATAATACAATAATCGATACCCTCCAGATGTCAAGGGTCCTGCTTACCGGACTTAAGAAGCATAAGCTGAATATTATATGCGAATACCTGGGCATTGGACTTGAAAACCATCATAGAGCCGCCGATGACGCAAAAGCAACCGCAGAGATAATGCTCAAGTTCATAGAGATGATGAAGGACAAGGGAATAAATGACATAGCTGATATAAACAAGCTCTCTCTGGCGGGAAGAAGCCATAAGACAGGTGAATCCTATCATATTATTCTCCTTGTAAAGAATATGACAGGCCTTAGGAACCTGTATAAATTGATATCAATGTCCCATCTGGACTTCTTTTATAAAAAGCCGCGACTGCCCAAAAGCCTGCTTGTTCAGTACCGGGAAGGCCTGTTGATCGGTTCTGCCTGCGAATCGGGTGAAGTATTCAGGAATATATTGAATAACCTGGATGAAAATACAATAATTGAAAACGCCAGGTTTTATGACTATTTGGAAATACAGCCAAACGGCAACAACGAATTTCTTGTGAGAAACGGCATGGTTGCAAATAAAGGAGAGCTTGAAGCAATAAACAGACGGATTGTTGAACTGGGAAAGAATCTGAACAAAATGGTAGTTGCTACAGGGGATGTTCACTTTCTTGAACCTGAGGATGAGATATACCGGCGCATAATAATGGCCGGCCAGGGTTACTCTGATGCGGATGAACAGGCGCCATTGTATTTTAAGACCACGGATGAAATGCTGGAGGAGTTTGAATATCTCGGCAGGGAAACCGCCTTTTCGGTAGTTGTGCGGAATCCAAACAGAATACTGGAGCAGATTGAAGACATCATTCCTATACCGGAGGATACCTATCCGCCTAAAATCGAGGGAGCAGAAGAGCAGATAAGGGAAATGACCATGAAAAAAGCCCATGAGCTTTATGGAGAGATACTTCCAGAGGTTGTGGAAAAGAGACTGGATAAGGAACTTAACTCCATAATAAACAACGGCTATGCCGTAATGTACCTTATAGCACAAAAGCTTGTTGCAAAGTCTATGGCGGACGGTTATCTGGTGGGCTCAAGGGGCTCCGTAGGCTCTTCCTTCGTTGCGACAATGTGTGATATCACCGAGGTAAATCCGCTTCCGCCCCATTATTTGTGCCCGAAATGCAAGTATTCCCGTTTTTTCCTTGACGGTTCAATAGAATCAGGGGCTGACCTCAGTGATGAAAATTGTCCCCAATGCGGAACAGCACTCAGAAAAGAGGGCCATGACATACCTTTCGAAATGTTCCTGGGTTTCGAGGGAGACAAGGAACCCGATATTGACCTGAATTTTGCCGGGGAATACCAGCCTGAAGCCCATAAATACACTGAAGAACTATTCGGGAAGGGAAATGTCTTCAGGGCGGGAACCATCGGTACAATAGCGGAAAAGACAGCTTACGGTTTCATAAAAAAGTACTATGAAGAAAAAGGTATAAAAATAAACAACGCCGAAGCCAACAGACTGATCAAGGGCTGTACCGGAATAAAGAGAACAACTGGGCAGCACCCGGGAGGAGTTATGATAGTACCGGATTACACCGATATATATAATTTTACTCCCATTCAGAGGCCGGCTGATGACCCAAGCTCCAATATAACAACCACACACTTTGACTATCATTCCATAAGCGGAAGGCTGCTTAAGCTGGATATACTGGGTCATGATGTACCGTCAATCATAAGAATGCTTGAGGATATAACAGGCTTCGGAGTTAATAATATACCCCTTGATGATTCCAGGACAATGAGTCTGTTTACATCTGCAGAAGCACTGGGAGTAAACCTTGAAGATATTGACTGCAAGGTCGGAAGCCTTGGAATACCGGAATTCGGAACAAAATTCGTACGGCAGATGCTTATGGACACACAACCCGGCACCTTTGCAGAGCTGGTGAGGATTTCCGGGCTTTCCCACGGCACCGATGTCTGGCTCAATAATGCACAGGAGCTTATAAAAAGCGGTACCGCAACTCTTAAGGAAGTCATTGCCACAAGGGATGATATAATGCTGTTCCTGATATACAAGGGAGTAAACCCCAGGACCTCTTTCAAAATTGCGGAAAATGTGAGGAAAGGCAGAGGTTTGACTCCCGAATACGAAGCAGCTATGAAGGAACAGAATATTCCCGAATGGTACATAGAATCCTGCAAGAAAGTCAAGTATCTGTTCCCGAAAGCCCATGCCACGGCATATGTTATGATGTCCTTCAGGGTGGCATATTATAAGGTATATTATCCTGAAGCCTTCTATGCCACCTATTATACTGTAAAGCTGGACGATTTCGATGCCGATTTATTCATAAAGGGCAAAGAGGCTATAAGGGCAAAATGGATAGAAATCGATAAATTGGGGAACAATGCAACTGCAAAGGAAAAAAACCTTATGACCCTTATAGAGGTTGTTTACGAAATGTATCTCAGAGGTATAAAGCTATTGCCGGTAGACCTTTATAAATCCGATGCAAAAAAATTCTTAGTTACAAAGGAAGGGATTCTGCCCCCACTGGCTTCCCTTCAGGGAGTGGGCACAAGTGCCGCACAGAATATAGCGTGCACAAGGCAGGAATCGTGCTTCATATCCATGGACGATCTCCGGGAAAGAGCAAGGTTATCCAAGACAGTTATCGAAATACTGAAGAATCACGGATGCCTGGAAGGACTTCCGGAAAGCAACCAGTTAAGCTTATTCTCCGCCGGCGGAAACCTTGGAGTTTAGAATAACATAAAACTTGCATGTAATTAAAAAGAGTGCTATAATTTTGTAGTGGATAGGAAAATAATGTTTTTCCTGCGAAGATGCAGCAAAGTACTTATTAATGACTTTATTAACAGAGTGGGCAAATCCCACTCTTTCGTATTAATATAAGTAAAATTACTCAGAATATCACATAAAAGGAGAGTGGTCGCTATGGCAAAACGAAAAGTTGAAGATATTGTCTACGAGCTGGCGAAGCCTATAATTGACAGAAACAACTTCGAGCTCGTAGAAATAGAATACAAAAAGGAAGGGCCGGACTGGTTCCTGAGAGTCTACATAGACAAAGAAGGAGGAATTACAATAGACGACTGCCAGTCTGTAAGTGAGGAGCTCAGTGATTTGCTTGATATAGCTGATCCGATAGAACAGTCATATATATTTGAAGTTTCTTCTCCGGGCTTGGATAGGCCTCTGAAGACGGAAAGAGACTATAGGAAGAATATCGGAAAGCCTATTGAGATAAAACTGTTTTCACCCTTGGAGGGCAAAAAGGTCCTTGAAGGTATTCTGAAAGGACATACCGAAAGCTTAGTTGAAATTGAAATTGACGGTAAGGACTTGAATGTAGAAAAGGCTTCAATTGCCTTAATACGGCCTTTAATAAAGTTTTAATATATTATTTGTAGGAGGGAGCACTATATGAATGGAGAGTTTCTCCAAGCACTGGAACAGATAGCAAAGGAAAAGGGTATTTCAAAAGAACTGCTGATAGATGCTATAGATGTCGCATTGGTTTCGGCCTTCAAGAAAAACTTCGGAACCTCACAGAATGTCAAAGTTCAAATAAACAGGGAAACCGGAGAGGTTGACGTTTACGCACTTAAGACAGTGGTTGAAGAGGTTGAAAATGAATTTATGCAAATAAGCCTGCAGGATGCAAAAGCAATAGATAAGAATTATGAAATAGGCAATATAGTTGAAACAAAGGTCACTCCTAAGAATTTCGGAAGAATTGCTGCTCAGACAGCCAAGCAGGTGGTGGTGCAGAGGATCCGGGAGGCGGAAAGAGGCATCATATTTGATGAATACATAAGCAGAGAAAATGAAATAGTAACGGGGCTTGTACAGAGAAAGGAAAAGAACAGTGTTTTCATTGACCTGGGCAAGACCGAAGCTATACTGGGACCCGGAGAACAGACACCAAATGAAGTGTATAATATCGGTGACAGGATAAAAACCTATATAGTGGAAGTGAAGAAGACCACCAAAGGCCCGCAGATTGTATTGTCAAGAACGCATCCCGGCTTGGTGAAGAGGCTTTTTGAGCTGGAGGTTCCGGAAATACAAAGCGGAATTGTAGAAATAAAAAGCATAGCAAGAGAAGCAGGATCCAGAACAAAAATTGCCGTATTCTCCCATGATGAGAATATCGATCCTGTCGGTGCCTGTGTCGGACAGAGGGGTCAGAGAGTTCAGGTAATAGTTGACGAGCTTAGAGGGGAGAAAATAGACATCATTCAGTGGAGCAACGATCCGGAAGTATTTGTAGGCAGCGCATTAAGCCCTGCAAAAGTAATAGAAGTAATTGCAGATAAGGAAACCAATGCTGCAAGAGTAGTCGTAGGAGATTCACAGCTTTCACTGGCTATCGGCAAGGAAGGACAGAATGCAAGACTTGCTGCCAAGCTTACCGGATGGAAAATTGACATAAAGAGTCAATCACAGGTCTATGGTATCTAAAGGAGGCAGGTTCTATGCAAAAAAAAAGAAAAGTACCTCTCAGAAAATGTCTCGGCTGTAACGAAATGAAACCTAAAAGGGAGCTGATCAGGATAGTAAGAAGCCCTGAAGGGAAAGTAGATATAGATAAGGTTGGAAAAGCACCCGGGAGAGGCTGCTATATATGTCCTGACCTGAAGTGCCTTGAAGCTGCCATTAAGGCAAAAAGAGTGCAAAATGCACTGGAAGCACCGGTAGGAGAGGATGTGTTCAATAAATTAAGGACACAGCTTTCCAATGAATAAGGTTTATTCGATGATAAGCCTTGCCAATAAAGCCGGTAAGCTGGTAACGGGCGAGGATGCAGTAAGGAACTCAATAAGAAATGGCAGAGTCAAGCTTGTAATAATTTCAGAGGATGCCTCTGACAATACAAAAAAGCGTATAAGCAATTCAGCGGCATTCTATAATATATCTTTTATCATATGGGGATCGAAGGATGAATTTGGCATCAGTTTGGGAAAGAGCGCAAGGTCGGTACTGGGAATAACTGACGAAAACTTCAGCAATGGAATCAAAGCTAAGCTTATTGATGAAGTGAGAAAAAAAGAAAAACCTGGGGGTGGTTTTATTGAATAAAATAAGAATATACGAATTGGCAAAGGAACTTGGAATTCAAAGCAAAGAGCTTATTGCGGCAGCCAAAGAACTGAATATAAATGTTAATAACCATATGAGCTCTCTGGAGGATTCGGAAGCAGCTGCAATTAAGAAGCATTTAAAAAAAGCTGATAATGCTGAAGCACCAAAGCCGATTCAGGCTCAACAGCCTAAGAAGAGGACTCTTCCTCAGCAGCCGCAGCAGCCGCAGCAGGCTCAAAAGCCTCAGGTGAAGCCGCAGACGGTACAACAGTCTCAACAGGTGCAAAAGCCTCAGGCGAAACCGCAGACAGTGCAGCAGCCACAGCAGGCTCCAAAACCTCAGGCGAAGCCGCAAACGGTGCAGCAGCCTCAACATGTGCAAAAGCCACAGTCGAAGCCGCAAATGGCGCAGCAGCCTCAACAGGTGCAGAGGCCTCAGGCAAAGCCGCAGACGGTGCAGCCGCCTCAGAGGCCGGCTGGTAAACTTCAGCATCACCCCGTAAAGGATCAATCCGTTCATGTTGAAATAGAAGAAGATGCAATAGCGCTTAATACAAAAAAAGACTTTACAAAAGTTGAAAGAATAGGAAAGAAGACCCCGAGCAAATCCCCTCAGGGAAAACCTACATTCAAGCACCAGCAGCAGGGAAAGCCTTACAATAAGAATTTCAAGCAGCGGGGCTTTGAGGCACCAAAAAAAGAAGAAGTCCATATCTCAAAGAAGCCTGTTAAAATAGGCGACATGATATCTTTGAAGGAACTTAGCGAAAGACTCGGAAAGCCAGTAACGGAAATAATCAAAAAGCTATTGCTGCTGGGTATCATTGCAAACATTAATCAAATGCTGGATTTTGATACGGCACAGCTGATATGTGAAGAGTTCGGTTTCACTGTAGATAAGGTCATCGACAAGGAAAGCGAAGAAGTGCTTCTGAAGACTGAAGAAGACAGGCCTGAAGATTTAAGGCCGCGCCCTCCGGTTGTAACTATTATGGGGCATGTAGACCACGGAAAGACATCATTGCTGGATGCAATAAGGCAGACTAATGTAATTGCAACTGAGGCAGGCGGAATTACACAGCATATAGGAGCATATACCGTAACTATCGGTGACAGAAAAATAGCATTTCTTGACACTCCGGGCCACGAAGCCTTTACGGCAATGAGGGCCAGGGGGGCAAAGGTTACTGATATCGCAGTACTGGTCGTCGCAGCGGATGATGGTGTAATGCCGCAGACGGTAGAAGCAATAAACCATGCGAAAGCTGCAGATGTAGCATTGATTGTAGCCATAAACAAAATTGACAAACCGGGAGCCAATCCTGAAAGAGTGAAGCAGGAGCTTACAGAATACGGCCTTGTTTCAGAGGAATGGGGCGGCGATACCATAATGGTTCCGGTTTCTGCAAAGAAAAAACAAGGCATATCGGAACTTCTTGAAATGATACTATTAGTTGCCGAAATGCAGGAATTAAAAGCCAATCCCAACAAAAAAGGAACGGGTACAGTAATTGAGGCAGAGCTTGACAAAGGAAAAGGCCCTGTTGCTACTGTGCTTATTCAGGACGGCTCTTTGAACCTGGGAGACTACTTCATAGTCGGAAGCACTCACGGAAAAGTCAGGGGCATGATAGACGATAAAGGCAAGAGAATCAAAAAGGCAGGCCCTTCAACACCGGTAGAAATACAGGGGCTTGACGAGGTTCCTGATGCAGGGGACATTTTCATTGTTGTAGATGATGAAAAGACAGCAAAGACTATTTCGGAAAAACGAAAGGAAAAACAGCGTCTTTCACAGATGCAGAGCAAGCAGACGATATCTCTTGATGAGCTCTTCAATCAGATACAGGAAGGCAAGGTCAAGGAGCTTAACATCATACTGAAAGCTGATGTGCAGGGTTCTGTGGAAGCTGTGAGGCAATCTCTTTCAAGGCTGAGCAATGAAGAGGTAAAAGTAAATACAATACACGGCGGCGTAGGTGCAATAACTGAATCTGATGTAATGCTTGCTTCCGCTTCTAACGCAATAATCATAGGATTCAATGTCAGGCCGCAGCCTATGGCCATTTCCCTTGCCGAAAAGGAAAAAGTCGATATCAGGCTGTATAGAGTCATATACAATGCAATTGAAGATGTGGAAGCCGCTATGAAGGGTATGCTGGAGCCTGAATATAAGGAAGTGTTATTGGGGCATGCAGAGGTACGCGCTACCTTTAAAGCTTCAGCAGTAGGCACAATAGCAGGATGCTACGTCACTGACGGTAAAATAAACAGAAACAACGATATAAGAGTTATCCGTGACGGCATAGTAATACACGAAGGAAAACTGGCATCCCTTAAGAGATTCAAGGATGATGCAAAAGAAGTCAACGCCGGATACGAATGCGGTTTGAACATAGAAAAGTTTAATGATATTAAAGAAGGGGACATAATTGAGTCCTATACGACAGAAGCAGTTCCGAGAAAGTAAGTATATCAAAAAACACAGGCAGGTGAGAAATCATGGCTAATCATAGATTAGACAGAATATCCGAAGAAATGAAAAGGGTGGTTAGTGATATAATCAGAAATGACCTGAATGACCCAAGGATATCAACGATGTGCAGTGTGGTATCCGCAGAAGTAACCCCTGATTTGAGATATGCAAAGATATATATCAGCGTTCTTGGAAATGATGAAGAAAAAAAGGCTACAATGAAGGGACTTACCAACGCAGCAGGATTTATCCGGCGTGAGTTGGGAAGGAAGATTGAACTCCGATATTTGCCGGAAGTGATTTTTGAGCTTGACAGATCCATTGAACACGGTGCATATATAAATAAGCTCTTGAACGAGGTAAAGAAGAAGGACGGAGGAGAAAACCTTTGATTTTTCAAAACATAATAAGCAAGATCAAGGAAAGCGGTAAAATTGCCATATTATCTCATATTATGCCGGACGGAGACAGTATCGGATCCAGCCTTGCACTATACAATGCCCTTAAGAAATACGGAAAAGATGTGAGATTTATTCTTGATGATGAAATACCAACGATATATGGTTTTTTGGAAGGCTCGGACCGGGTTCGGGAGCCGGGGCAATTCGAACACTTTGATACAGTATTGGTCCTTGATTGCGGAGATGTTGAAAGACTGGGTAAATCCAGTCTTTACCTTAATGGCAACTACGTAATCAACATAGATCATCATATAAGCAACAAGGAGTTCGGCAGTTTAAACCTTGTAGATACCGGTTCAGCCGCTTCAGGCGAAATAATATATGACCTGATAAAGTCTCTGGATATCGGCATGGACAGAGGGATATGCGAATGCCTGTATACTGCAATTGTAACAGATACAGGGCAATTCCAATACAGCAATACAACCTCCAGAACGCACCAGATTGTCGGAGACCTTATTGACAGCGGGGTCAATGTGTCCCGTATGTTTGAAAGAATATACCAGAACAACTCAAAGGAAAAGATAGTGCTGATGAAGACAGCCCTCAGCACTCTTGAGTTCTTTCATAATGACGCCACATCCTGTATAAGCCTTTCATTGGAACAGATGAAAGAGGCAAATGCATTGGATGAGGACACCGAAGGCATAATAAACCTTGCAAGAGACATTGGCTGTGTAGAAGTAGCGATGTTTCTTAAAGAGATTGAGCCGGGATTAATAAAGGTAGGGCTAAGGTCCAAAAAGAAAGCCAATGTGGCGGCTGTGGCCCTCCGTTTTGGGGGCGGCGGCCATGTACATGCGGCAGGATGCACAGTCCACGGCACAATTGCCGAAGTGAAAGAGAAAATGCTGGATGCAGTTGCAGAGGAATTAAGATAGGGAGGCATTATGAACGGAATCATAAATGTTTTAAAACCGCCGGGAATGACCTCTCATGATGTGGTGTCCTATTTGAGGAAAGTACTGAATATGAAGAAGGTCGGGCATACAGGGACTTTGGATCCTGAAGCCGCCGGAGTGCTTCCGGTCTGCGTGGGCAAGGCCACAAAGGCCGTCCAGTACCTGACCGATAAGCAAAAAAGCTACAGGGCCAATATCAAATTCGGCACTGTCACCGATACCTATGACAGCTATGGACAGGTCATAAAAGAAAATGAATCAGTTGCAGTCGACAGGAAGGCCCTGGAAGACACCTTGAAAAGCTTTACAGGAACAATCAGCCAGAAGCCTCCTGTATATTCCGCAGTAAAAATAAAAGGCAGGAAGCTTTACCAATATGCCCTTGAAGGCAAAGAAGTCCAGATAGCCGAAAGGACTGTGGAAATATATGAACTCAAGCTGGTGGAAATGATATCGGAAAATGAAGCTATTATAGATGTATTATGCTCAAAAGGCACCTATATCAGAAGCCTTTGCTATGATATAGGCGAAGCCCTCGGCTGCGGTGCACACATGTCACAGCTTATCAGGCTCGGTTCTTCTCCCTTTTCAATTGAGGATTCCCATACCCTGGAGGAGATAAAAGCAGCAGCTGAAGAAAACCGTATAAGCGACATATTGATAAGTGTGGAAATCCTGTTCAAGCATTATAATTCAATTACAATAAAAGCTTCTGCCCTAAAATCCGTAACAAATGGCAATCCACTGTTTGAACAGGGAGTTCTTAACGGGTTTGAAGGGCTTAGTGAAAATGAGGACATCCGCATATACGGGGAAGACTATTTTATAGGAACAGGCACAGTGCAATATGATGAAATCAGGCAGAGGCTGTTTGTAAAATTAAAAAACATATTCATTTAAATCTTGTAAATAAGGGTGGTTATCTTGAAAATAGCAGAACAGTATGATGAAGCAGTGGAGTCAGCACCGTGGTGCATTGCATTAGGGAGCTTCGACGGTGTTCATATAGGGCATAGGAAGCTGATTGAGGTTTTAAAGGAAGAGTCAAGGCTTCACGGTACAGGAAGCATGGTATATACCTTTCATACACACCCAAGGAAAATCCTAATACCCAATAAGCACATTTATCTGATTACGGATAATAAAAAGCGGTCTGAGATAATTGAGCAGATGGGAGTAGACATGCTGTACCTTGAGGATTTCAACAATATCAGGGATATGAGAGCCGAGGATTTTGTCAAAAACATACTTGTAGGCCGTTTCAGTGCAAAATCCGTTGTTATAGGATACAACTACAAATTTGGTGTCAAAGGAGAAGGCAATGCCGCTGACCTTAAGAAATACGGCGAAAAATACGGCTTCAAGGTAATCATAATTGATGCCTTTGAAGTAGACGGCCATGCAGTTTCAAGCAGCCTCATCAGGCACGTAATAAGAAGCGGAAATGTTGACAAAGTATCACAATATCTTGGCAGGGATTTTTCGGTACACGGTGAAGTTGTTTACGGTAAACAGAATGGTGAATTAATGGGTTTCAAAACTGCCAACATAGATGTAAAGAAAGATATCACGCTACCCAAAAAGGGAGTTTATTATACCAGTACAAAAGTATATGGAAAGCTTTTCAAAAGCATAACCAATATAGGCTTCAACCCGACCTTTAATGGGGAAAGTCTGAGTGTGGAGACTCATCTTCTTGACTTCTGCGATGATATCTACGGGGAGGAAATAGAGATTTTCTTCCATAAGCATAAGAGAGATGAAATGAAGTTTGATACTATGGAAGGACTCATCAAGCAGATAAACCGTGACATTCAGGACAGGTATGCATTTGAATCTTAGATGCATTCTAGAATAAATATCCTTTACATGGAGAATTATATATGTTAAAATCATACTTGTCAAAATGATGCCAATAGCTAGGTATACCGATTCACCAACGGTTGGCTTGGTTTTTGGAGATATATAAGGAGGTGGAATTAATGGCACTTACAAAGGAATCAAAAGGCGAACTGATTCAGAAGTATCAGATCAAGGAAGGCGATACAGGATCTCCTGAAGTACAGATTGCAATACTTACAGAGAGAATAAACAACCTGAATGAACATCTTCAGATCAACAAGAAGGATCATCACTCAAGGAGAGGGCTTCTTAAGATGGTCGGGCAGAGAAGGGGACTTCTGAATTATCTCAAGGCTAAGGACATCGAGAGATACCGTGCTATTATCGAAAAACTAGGTCTAAGAAAATAGGTAGTTTGAGGGCGGGGATCACACCCGCCCTTTTTGCAATTATTTTGATTTAACATGGATACACTAAATACATATGGAAGTAAGTATTTTGAAACAGGCAAGGTTTTTGCCCGATTTCAGATCATACTTTAATATACAAATCGAAAGGAGGAAAATAAATGGATGTATTTGAACTGGAGCTGGCTGGGAGAAAGCTAAGCATTGAAACAGGAAGAATAGCCCAGTTAGCAGATGCAGCGGTCCTGGTCAGATACGGCGATACTGTCGTACTTGTAACAGCGTGCGCTTCAGCAGAGCCAAAGGAAGGAATAGACTTTTTCCCGCTCAGCGTTGATTACGAAGAACGACTTTATGCAGTCGGTAAGATCCCGGGCGGCTTCATAAAAAGGGAAGGAAGACCAACTGAAAAAGCAATACTGTCTGCAAGATTGATAGACAGGCCAATCAGGCCTTTGTTTCCGCACGGATACAGGAATGACGTACAGGTAGTTGCTACCGTATTATCCGTAGATCAGGACAATCTGCCTGAAATAGCAGCAATGATAGGATCTTCAGCTGCACTTTCCATTTCAACAATACCCTTCCAGGGGCCTACAGGCTCGGTTCTGGTCGGAAGAGTTGACGGAGAGTTGGTACTCAATCCAAACAACGAACAAAGGGAAAAAAGCGACCTTCACCTGGTAGTATCAGGCACCAGGGATGCTGTCATGATGGTTGAGGCAGGAGCAAAGGAAGTACCTGAGGATGTCATGCTTGAAGCAATAATGTTTGCCCATGAAAACATCAAGAAGATTGTTGCATTTATTAACGAAATCGTTGCCAAAGTGGGTAAAGAGAAGAAAGAATACACTGTTTTCAAGCCGGAAGAGGAAATTGAAACTGCAGTAAGGGAATATGCAACCCAGAAGACCCTTGATGCAATAAGGACTCCCGATAAGCTTGAAAGACAGGAGAAAATTGACGCAGTCAAGGCAGAAACCCTTGAGCATTTCGCAGAAATCTTCCCTGAAAAAGAAAAAGACATTGACGAGGTGCTATATGACATACTCAAGGAACAGGTAAGAAAGCTGATAACAGAGGAGGGCATCAGACCTGACGACAGAAAGCTTGACGAGATAAGGCCCATAAGCTGCGAGGTTGGAATACTTCCGAGAGTACACGGTTCAGGGCTTTTTACAAGAGGCCAGACACAGGTTCTCACAATCGCTACCCTTGGCGCTTTGGGTGATGTACAGATTCTTGACGGACTTACCGATGAAGAGTCAAAAAGATACATGCACCACTATAATTTCCCGCCGTACAGCGTAGGCGAGACAAGATTCATGAGAGGCCCGGGAAGAAGGGAAATAGGACACGGAGCCCTTGCTGAAAGAGCATTGGAGCCGATGATACCATCAGAAGAAGAATTCCCGTATACGATCAGGCTTGTATCCGAAGTAGTAAGCTCCAACGGTTCCACATCACAAGGCTCAGTATGCGGCAGCACATTGGCTTTGATGGATGCGGGAGTACCGATAAAGGCACCTGTAGCCGGAGTTGCAATGGGGCTTATGAAGGAAAAGGACAATGTGGCTATCCTTACTGATATTCAGGGCATGGAAGATTTCCTTGGAGACATGGATTTCAAGGTTGCAGGAACAAGCAAGGGAATCACTGCAATTCAGATGGACATAAAAATAGCCGGCATTGACAGGCCTATACTGGAAAGAGCGCTGGAGCAGGCAAGAGTAGGAAGGCTCTTCATACTTGACAAAATGCTCAGCGTAATAAGTGAACCCAGAAAAGAACTGTCACCTTATGCACCAAAAATAATAACAACAAGAGTTGATCCTGACAAGATAAGAGACATAATAGGCCCAGGCGGAAAGACCATCAACAAGATAATTGCAGAGACTGGCGTAAAGATAGACATTGAGGATGACGGAAGAGTCTTCATCGCTGCTGTAAATCAGGCAGCCGGTGACAAGGCGCTGAAGATCATCGAAAGCCTTGTAAAGGAAGTAAAAGAAGGAGAAATATATCTCGGTAAAGTTACCAGACTAATGACCTTCGGAGCATTTGTTGAAATACTTCCCGGCAAGGAAGGCCTCGTACACATCTCCAAGCTTGATACAAAACGAGTTGAAAAGGTTGAGGATGTTGTCGCAGTCGGAGACGAGATACTTGTAAAAGTAACCGAAATCGACAAACAGGGAAGGATAAACCTTTCAAGACGCCACGCAATGGCCGATGTAGCAAAAGAAGAAGAGAAAATGGAAGAAGAGAAAGCATAAACCATGGGGTTTATGTTTTTTCTTTTACAGCACAACTGAAAACACAAATCTTAGATAAGTATGATAGATTCATACTTATTTTGTATTTATTGGAAGGATTATCATGTAATATGGAGAATTTATATAGAGTTGATTCACAGGTATGAAAATATTGACGAAATATGTTCGTCAACACATACGATTTTGGATGTATTAACGATATACGTAGTTGCAGGAGTTAGGCGAAACAAATGAATAGAGGTGGAAAAGATGGAAAAATCAAATAGTGAATTGAAAATTTATGCCTATGGATTTTTAGAAGCAGGTTTTAAGATTCCTAGAGACGAGTTTATTGATGTGGATGGATTGGGTACAATTGAATTTGTTGGTTTTGATGACAAGAGAAACCTTGATGAAGTAGATGGATTAATTATTCCACAGGGAGTTTTTGAAAAGATAGAACGTGCTCCAAATGAATGGGGAGAGATCTATACAGATATAAGTTCTCAGGGAGATTTGCTTTTAGAAAAAGAAAGACACGTACTAAATTTAATCAAAGAGGGAAAATGGATTTGCTTCCTTGTGGGAGAGATTATTGACCAAGTTCCGCAAGGATTATCAAGTCAAGATATAAGAGATACAGATCTATGCAAGAGAATATTAAACAGATATCGGATTCAACGCAGTAGTATGACTCCTAATTCAGATACTAAGGCTAAATATAACGAGTTTTTTTCTTACATTAAGCAATATGGTGTAGCTAAAACTTTATTTCGGAGTTATTCATTTAATGATAAGGAAATAAACATATTAGCTGAAGCAAATGGTAATCCAGTTGGAATCGAGATTGATAATCAAGTGTTTTTTGTGCCTTTTCATTCACCACGTAATGATTATGAGACGACAGAGAATATCGTATCATTATTAGGGCGCGCATTATATGACTATATACAGAAAAATACAATATATATACCAAAATGGCTGGAAGAGTTTCAATTTAAAGTAGAGAAAAGTATAAGGAAAGAGATTATTGAAATAACTGAAAGACAGAACACTTTAGAGAATGATTTAATCCGTTGGATTAATTACAAAGCTATTTTAACTACATCTGGAAATGTATTAAAAAA